>OIBK01000642.1_pt1 | contig 15031 bp, 10 predicted proteins | sample 1581021 | NCBI WGS metagenome assembly OIBK01 (sample SAMEA3882554, study PRJEB24775) | human gut metagenome | biome: human-associated habitat; feature: intestine environment; material: feces | place: Netherlands | collected 2009/2010
AAACCGTTCCTGCTCGGCTTTTGCTTCTTCTCCAGTTGGATCAGGCAATGCATAGGCACAATCTTCCAGGGAGGAGGCATCGATCGGAGATGCTTCCGGCTCTGTATTTCCTGCGGCAATCGCGTCCTCCACAGAATTCTCTAAGGACGAAGATGCTGCCTTCCAGCTGCTGTTGCTGTCACCACATGCGGTCAGCATGACGGACATCGCACAGACAAGTGCGAGCGCAGTCGCCTTCTTGTAAAATTTTTTCCACATATAAATCTATAACCTCCGTTTTCCTGTATCTTATAGTATAGTATCTGCTTTAATTGGATAGACATACAAAATAATCATACTCGAAATAATCAAAATCTGCAATCGTCCGATGCATATTTCACATAAAATGCACAGAAATACATCTGTCGAACGGACAGGAAAAATGGCTACATAAAGTATACGAAAGCAGGTTTCATGTAAGTATATTTATGTTAAGGTAAGAACGGGGAAAAATGTTTACAATTAAAGGAGAGATGGGAATTATGACAATCAAGGAAGCTGCAAAAAAACTGCATGTGGAAGCACATGTACTTCGATATTGGGAGGATGAATTAAAACTCGACATTAAGCGGAATGCGCAGGGACATCGGTATTATGATGATCGCGATATCCGGTTGTTTGAGAGCGTGAAAGCGATGAAGGAAGAGGGACTGATGCTCAAGGATATCCGAAATGCGATCATTCGTGCAAAACGTGCAAAATCTGAAGAGGATGCTTTGGATTCGACAGAAGAAAAAAATGAGGGGAATGCGCAGACCATCGATTGCGCAAAAACAGCACAGGAAGAAACAGACAACGAGGATAAATCATGCAAACCGGAAGCGAACATGAAGCACACATCGTCGGTGGAGCTTCGCCCCGTACATACCCGGATGGATGAGGATAAGGATTCGATGTTAGAACGCATGCAGAAGATGGTGGGGGATGAGGATAAGGTTGTCGACTTCAAGCAGGCACAACTGCAAAGCGTGATGAACCGTGTGATCGCAACTGCCCTGCGCGAGAACAAGGATATTATCACGACATCCATTAAGGAGGAAGTGACCGCGGATGTGATGCGGCAGTTTGATGCGGTTATGCGGGAGAAAGAGGAACGCGAGGAAGCACGGTACCGGAGACTGGACACGGTGCTGCGGGAAATCCAGCAGGCAAATGCAGAGGTAGCAGCAACGAAAACGAAAAAGGGAATCTTCAAAAAACACCGGTAAGATCAAAAACTTTCTGTGTCCGCCGGTTGCAAAAAGATGGCAACTCTTGTATAATTCCTTTTAGTTATGTGTAAATATAGCTAAGATATAGGAATTATATCGGAAATGGACAGGAATTATGAAGTTAGAGATTTTATACGAGGATGCATATCTGCTTGCCTGCGTGAAGCCGTATGGTGTGTTGTCACAGGGCGACAAGGGCAACGATGAAGATATGATTACGAAAATCAAGCATTACCTGTATGACCAAGAGGAATCGGAGCAGGCGGAAGAGCCGTATGTAGCTGCGATTCACCGGCTGGATCGTCCCGTAGGGGGTGTGATGGTATTTGCAAAAACTCCAGAGGTAGCAGCGAAGCTTTCGGACATGCAGCAGGATGGTGAGATCGCGAAATATTATCAGGCGGTCATAACCGGAGAGCTTCCGGATTTTGAAGGCGAGATGGTAGACTATCTTCTGCGGGATGGAAAAACGAACACAACGAAAGTCGTGAAAAAAGGCGAAAAGGGTGCCAAGCGCGCAGAACTATATTATGAGGTGCTCGATGTCATGGATACGGACGATGGAACGCTCAGTTATGTGTTGATTGAGCTTGTCACAGGCAGACATCATCAGATCCGGGCGCAGTTTGCGAGCCGGGGCTGTGGTATCTGGGGTGATACGAAATATAACCCGAAATTCGCGAAGACAAAACGCAAATATAAACAGATCGGTCTGTTCTCCTCACGGATGGAATTTACACATCCCATCACCGGGGAAGAAATCGTGATCAAGAAGGAACCGGAGGGCGAGGCCTTCGAGGTGCTTGATTTAGATGAGTTTGAATAATATTAAGATAAGGAAACTCTCGTGTGACTGGATATACACAATCACGTGAAGGGATTCGGCAATTGTGAAAGAATATGTGGATAGCGGTATTCATACATACCAATTTGCAAGCAGACCATTGGAGCATGTCGGCACTTAACGAATTGTGCCAGTTTGCTGGTGCAATGAGTTTAGTACCGTTACATGCGGAAGTGAGCGAGAGCGCGTCTGCGGCAAATTGCGTATGATGAATACCGAGGTACAGAAATTGTATCACAATTGCCAAATCGGAAAAGAGGATATAGAAAGGAAAAGAGAAATGGCAAAGGACAAGAAATTAGTAGAGCATATTACAGCGATGGATGAGGATTTTGCACAGTGGTATACGGACGTTGTCCGTAAAGCAGAGCTGTGTGATTACACAAGCGTAAAGGGATGTATGGTTTTCAAACCGGCAGGCTACGCGATCTGGGAACTGATCCAGAAGAATCTCGATGAGCGTTTCAAGGCAACCGGCGTAGAGAATGTATACCTTCCAATGTTTATTCCGGAGAGCCTGCTTGAGAAGGAGAAGGATCATGTCGAAGGATTCGCACCGGAGGTTGCATGGGTCACACATGGCGGATTGAATGAACTGCAGGAGCGCCTGTGTGTCAGACCAACATCCGAGACATTGTTCTGTGATTTTTATTCTAAGGAGATCGAGAGCTACCGTGATCTTCCAAAGGTATATAACCAGTGGTGTTCCGTTGTGCGTTGGGAGAAGGAGACAAGACCATTCCTTCGCTCGAGAGAGTTCCTGTGGCAGGAAGGCCATACCGCACATGCAACAGCAGAAGAGGCAGAGGCAAGAACGATCCAGATGCTGAATGTGTATGCGGATTTCTGCGAGGACGTGCTTGCAATTCCGGTTATCAAGGGACGTAAGACAGACAAAGAGAAATTCGCAGGTGCTGAGGCAACTTATACGATCGAGTCGCTGATGCACGATGGTAAGGCACTGCAGTCCGGAACGAGCCACAACTTTGGGGATGGATTTGCAAGAGCATTTGGCGTTCAGTATACAGATAAGGATAATAAGCTTCAGTATGTACATCAGACATCCTGGGGTATGACAACAAGAATGATCGGTGCCATTATCATGGTACATGGTGATGACAGCGGACTGGTGCTTCCTCCGAAGGTTGCTCCAACTCAGATCATGATCGTTCCAATCATGCAGAAAAAAGAGGGCGTACTCGAGAAGGCAGAAGAGCTTCGCAGTGTGCTTGCTTCAAACTTCCGTGTGAAGGTTGATGATTCTGATAAGAGTCCTGGATTCAAGTTCGCCGAGCAGGAAGTAAAGGGTATTCCACTTCGTGTTGAGGTTGGACCGAAGGATATCGAGGCGGGACAGGCAGTTGTTGTCCGCCGTGATACAAGAGAAAAGACAATCGTGCCATTTGACAAGCTGGCAGAGACTTGTGAGGCATTGCTTGCACAGATGCATGATGATATGTATGCAAAGGCAAAGGCACATCGTGATGCGAATACACATGTCGCTACAAACTGGGATGAGTTCACAGATATTCTGGAGAAGAAGCAGGGATTCATCAAGGCTATGTGGTGTGGCGAGGAAGCCTGCGAGACAGCCATCAAGGACGAGACAGGTGCAACAACGAGATGTATCCCGTTTGCACAGGAAAAGCTTGGTGATGTATGTGTACATTGTGGCAAGCCTGCGAAACACATGGTTTATTTTGGAAAGGCATACTAAAAATAAAAATCAGAACATTTACCCTGCTGACATCAGCGGGGTAGTTGTTTATTTGGGTGAAATACATGAAAATAGAAATTCCGACAGGGGCGGCATATATTTTACAACAATTAAATAAGCATGGGTATGAGGCATATATTGTTGGCGGTTGCGTGCGGGACAGCCTGCTCGGCAAGCAGCCGAATGACTGGGATATCACGACCTCGGCGAAACCGGAGGAGGTCAAGGCAATTTTCCACCGCACGATCGATACGGGAATCCAGCATGGAACGGTGACGGTCTTAGTGGATCGCGAGATTTTGGACGATGGAAGTGGATCGCCTGCCAGTCATACCGATTATGCATTTGAGGTGACGACATACCGGGTGGATGGTGTTTATACCGACCACCGTCGTCCGGAATCCGTGTGCTTCACAGCGAGCCTGGAAGAGGATCTGAAACGACGGGATTTTACGATCAATGCAATGGCATATAACCCGGAGCAGGGTGTGATCGACATTTTCGGTGGACAGGAGGACCTGGAGAAAGGAATCATCCGCTGCGTGGGTGAGGCATCAGAACGGTTTGACGAGGATGCACTTCGTATCCTGCGTGCAGTCCGGTTTGCGGCACAGCTTGATTTTGTAATTGAGAATCAGACGCGGGAAGCGATGCGCGATCAGGCAAAGTTCCTGAAGGATATCAGTGCAGAACGGATCTGTACTGAGCTTACGAAGATGATCGTTTCGAAGCATCCGGAACGGCTGGAGGAAGCGTACGAGCTGGGACTCACCAATATATTTCTGCCGGAGTTCGACCGGATGATGCAGACGCCACAGAATAACCCGTATCATCTGTATGATGTCGGTCGTCATACGCTGCAGGTGATGCGGGCAGTATCAGCAACACCTGTCCTGCGTTATGCGGCGTTGCTCCATGATGTTGGAAAACCAGAATGTAAGACGACAGACGAAACAGGAGTCGATCATTTCTATGGACATCAGGAACTCTCTGCGAAGATGGCGCGCACGATTCTGCGTCGGTTAAAGCTTGATAACGATACGATCAATCAGGTTTGCAGACTGGTGAGAAATCACGATTATGGACTCTCCGGGGGCGGACCGGGGATGAAGAGCTTCCGTCGGTTTGTGGCACAGCTTGGCGCGGAGCATTTCGCAGATTTTCTGGAGATCCGAAAGGGCGATATGGCAGGTCAGAGTGCGTATCATCTAGAACAGCGCAGACAGGTGATCGCACATATGGAAGCGATGTATGCAGAGATCATAGAACAGAAGCAATGTTTGAAACTGTCGGAACTTGAAATCAGTGGAAAAGATCTCATCGCGATCGGTGTAAAACCGGGGCCGGATATGGGACGCATTTTGAAGGCACTGCTGGACCGGGTACTTGAAGAACCGGAATTGAATACAAGAGAACAATTATTGGCGATTGTAAAGGAATCGTATCTATAGATGCGGACGATCAATCGGAATGAATCCGCCCTTCCTGGCATACAATTAACAAGACTGATGTTGGGAGGGGATTTTTTGTGGCTGAAAAAATGTCGGAAGTATTCGAGATGTACGATGTGAGATTGGATCACATAGGACGGGGACGGGGAGCGATGCTGCTGCAGACGGACAAGGGGGTGCGCCAGATCCGGGCAACGACAGCCGGAGAAAAACGGCTGCAGGCAGAGTATGATTTTAAGGAGCATATGTATCTGGCAGGCTTTCCACATATTGACCGGCTTGTGAAAAATGTGGAGGATGAACTGATTACATACGATCGTTATGGGAATCCGTTTGTGATGCGGATGTTTTTTGACGGTCGTGAGATGGGTGTCAGCAACAAAAATGAAATCATGCTTGCGGTTGATAATCTGGTTGCCCTGCATCGGGCTGGACGTACGGTCTGGCAGGAAGTTGATCGCGATATGCAGATCCGGGAGAAGAATGATGTCAAGCGTCGGAACCGGGAAATGAAGAGAGTACATAATTATATTGCGAAACAGAGTCCGAAACGGGAATTTGAATCTTTGTTTATGCAGGCATTTCCGTACTTTTATGAGCAGGGGCTGAACTGTGAACAGGCAGAGGCGGGGACGGCAGGCAAATCTGAACATATGGGATATTGTCATGGCACTTACAATCATCATAGTGTCCTTGTATGTGGGACAGCCGATGCGCGCTATATCGCAACGATTAATTTTGAAAAATATCATATCGGGAACCAGTTGCAGGATCTGTATTATTTCATTCGGAAAACCGTGGAAAAAAATGGATATGCGTTTGCACTGCTCACTGCGATCTTAGAACGGTACCAGCAGGGAATCCCATTGCAACAGATGGACGTTGCGTATATTTGTGGACTCTACCGGTATCCTGAAAAATTCTATAAGCTCTCAAATCAATATATGAATGGTTCGAAGACACGCATTTCTCCGAAAATGGTCGAGAAGTTGAACCGGATCATGGAAGAGGAAGAGAAGAAGCAGACGTTGCTTGAAAAATTATCTTCCTATAATATCTCGAAAAAATGAATATATAATCTTCACATTTGCAAAATAATCTTGTATAATACAGAAGTTAAGGTGGTTTTATGGATAAGCGGAAGATACAATATGGAATCGTTGTGTTGATGCTTGCGTTCGTGTTCATGGGCTGTGGGCAAAAAAAGAAGAATGATGTCAAGGTCTATGAGAACACGGAGGAAGTCACGGCAGATCATGAAGAGGCTTCCATGACGGCAATCATAACGAGCATGGACATGGAAAATAATCAGATGCATTTTGTATCGGTGCTGGATGGTACAGATATAACATTGCAGTATCATGGCGGTGTACGCGTGACAGATACGAAGGGCGCGGATATCGGCATTGACAATGTTGCCTGTGGAAATGTCGTGGATATCGTGTATTATATGGATACAGAGAAGCTGGTCAGTATCGCGAAGAATGCGAAGGTGAAGACATATACACAGATTAAGAAGTTCCTGTACCGGCAGGATGACCATACCGCTGTCTATAATGGAAATCGTTTCCCGGTATCGGATTATGCACAGGTATTTGATGGGGATCAGGCGCTTTCTCTCGTGGATGTAAACACAGAGGATGAGGTGACGCTGTCCTTGTGGAATGGCAATCTGGTGTCCGTGATCATTACGAAGGGGCACGGGTATGTCCGGCTGTTAAATCAGGGGACATATGTTGGCGGATTTGTAGAGATTGGAAAAGATGTGATTGTTCCAGTTACTGCAGATATGCTGGTAGCAGTCGGGGAAGGCGATTATACACTTCGTATCAGTAAAAATGGATATTCCGGAGAGAAGAGTATCCGTGTGACAAAGGATCGCGAGTTAAATGTAGATATCTCAGATATTGCAATTCCATCCGGAACGGTAACGTTTGCTGTGACGCCGGAGGATGCGAATGAAGTCATCAAGGTTGATGGAGAGGTGATCGCGAACCGGACGTATACCGGATTGTACGGCGATCATGAATTAAGCATTACAGCGGATGGCTATGACAGCTTCCGTGGAAGTTTTAAAATCACAGAGACGATGAAAACCTTGCGCGTAACCTTGCAGCAGGAAACGACCGAAGAGACAACGGAAGATACGACTGAGGCAACGACGCAGGAGGGACAGACAACTGCATCCGGGCAGACTACGACGCAGACGACTGCAACGACACAGGGATCACAGACGACCACTGCGACGACGCAGAGTGGGCAGACGACGGAGTCCGCGGAGCAGGGCAATAAAATTACGATTAAAAAACCGGAGGGTGTGGGCGTATATTTCGACGGCGATTATGTCGGAATCGCACCGGTGTCGATCAGGAAGACAGCGGGAACACATACGATCACGCTATACAAAGCCGGTTATTTGATAAAAAGTTATACAATACAAGCCGAAGATAACGGCAAAGACGATGAATATAGCTACGCGGATCTGATATCCGTGCTGGACTAAATAGTAGGAGGAACATCATGGACATGGATTACAAAAAGGTTTATGAAGAATGGCTGACAAACCCGTTTTTCGATGAAGCAACAAGACAGGAGCTGGCAGCAATCAAGGATGACGAGAAAGAAATCAAAGAGCGTTTCTACATGGATCTCGAATTCGGAACAGCTGGATTGCGCGGTATTATTGGCGCCGGTACGAACCGCATGAATAATTATATTGTTGCGAAGGCGACACAGGGACTTGCAAATTATATCAAACAGCGTAAGAAGCAGGCAAAGGGTGTTGCGATTGCCTATGATTCCAGACACTGTTCACCAGAGTTTGCAGATGTAGCAGCCTTGTGTCTGGCAGCAAACGGTATCAAGGCATATGTGTTTGAGTCTCTTCGTCCAACACCAGAGCTTTCTTTTGCAGTCCGTTACCTTGGTTGTGTGGCAGGTATTAACGTAACAGCCAGCCACAACCCACCAGAGTACAACGGATACAAGGTATATTGGGAGGATGGTGCACAGATTACACCTCCACATGATGCGGGTATCATGCGTGAGGTAAAGGCAATCTCTGTACAGGATGCCATTACAATGCCAAAGCAGGAAGCAATCCATGAAGGTTTGTATGAAGTCATCGGCAAGGAAATCGATGATGCATATATGGCAGAGCTGAAGAAGCTTGTACTGCATCAGGAGTGCATCGACAAATACGGAAAAGAATTAAAGATTGTATATACACCATTGCATGGAACGGGAAATATCCCAGCCAGAAGAATTCTGCGTGAACTTGGCTTTGAGAATGTATATGTTGTTCCAGAACAGGAATTGCCAGATGGTGATTTTCCGACTGTAAGCTATCCAAACCCGGAGGCAGCAGAAGCATTCGAGCTTGCACTTGCACTTGCAAAGCAGCATGACGCAGATCTCGTTCTCGCGACGGATCCGGATGCAGACCGTCTCGGTGTGTATGTAAAGGATAAGGATGGCGAGTATCACTGCCTGACCGGAAATATGTCAGGAAGTCTGCTTGCAGAATATGAGCTTAGCCAGATCAAGGCGACAAAGGGACTGCCTGCGGATGGCGCGCTGATCAAGTCTATCGTTACAACGAACCTTGTAAATGAGATGGCGAAGAGCTACGGCGTGAAGCTCGTAGAGGTTCTGACCGGATTCAAGTTCATTGGACAGAAGATGTTGGAGTTTGAGACAAAACATAATGGCACATATCTCTTCGGATTTGAGGAGAGCTACGGATGTCTGATCGGTACACATGCCAGAGATAAGGATGCGATCGTAGCAACGATGGCACTCTGTGAGGCAGCTGCATATTACCGTTCACAGGGCAAGACTTTGTGGGATGCCATGATCGATATTTATGAGAAGTATGGTTATCATGTAGATGCGATCCATACACTGACATTAAAGGGTATCGAAGGTCTGGAGAAGATCAAGAGTATCATGGATCAGTTAAAGTCTCATACACCAAAGGAGATTGCAGGCTTAGAAGTGCTCTGGGCACGTAATTACGACAACGATACAGCGACAAACATGAAGAATAAGGCGGTTGTTCCAACCGGACTTCCGAAGTCAAACGTTGTATATTACGAGCTCGAAGGTGGCGCTTGGCTTTGCGTCCGTCCATCCGGTACAGAGCCAAAGATCAAATTCTACTATGGCGTTATCGGTAAGGATTTCGATGATGCACAGAAGAAGTCAGAGGAATTTGGCGAAGCAGTCAACAAGATGATTGAATACATGATGTAAGAGTATGAAAGCGATTTCGGGAACCCGAAGGGTGAAGAAATCGCTTTTGTTATAGTGAAAGAAAATGAAGGGAAGATGACATGCTGCAACTGAAGAACATAGTAAAGGACTATGGAGAGGGCGATTCAAAGGTACAGGCATTAAAGGGAGTCAGTATTAATTTTCGGGCAAATGAATTTGTTTCGATTCTTGGACATTCCGGTTGTGGAAAGACAACACTCTTGAATATCGTGGGAGGGCTCGATCAGTACACCGATGGCGATTTGATAATCAAGGGAAAAACAACAAAGAAATACAAGGATAAGGACTGGGATACCTATCGGAACCATAGCGTTGGTTTTGTATTCCAGAGCTATAATCTGATCATGCACCAGACGGTGCTGCAGAATGTCGAGCTGGCATTGACCTTGTCGGGTGTCTCGAAGAGCGAGCGCAGACGCCGGGCGAAGGAAGTGCTCGAGAAGGTTGGACTCGGTAGCCAGATCCATAAAAAGCCAAATCAGATGTCCGGTGGACAGATGCAGCGTGTGGCAATCGCGCGTGCACTGATCAATGATCCGGAGATTCTGCTTGCGGATGAACCGACCGGTGCACTGGATACAGAGACAAGCGTGCAGATTATGGATCTTCTGAAGGAGATTGCAAAAGACCGTCTCGTTATTATGGTTACCCATAACCCGGAGCTTGCAGAGCAGTACAGTACACGAATTGTTAAGCTGTTGGATGGTGAGATTACAGATGATAGCATGCCGTATTCCGATGAGGAAGCAGCGAAGGAAACGTATGAGGAATTAAGCAAGAAGGACTTAAAGCATAAGCGGATGTCGTATTTTACAGCGCTGAATCTGTCCTTCAACAACTTGCTTACAAAGAAGGGACGAACCCTGCTTACCGCATTTGCAGGCAGTATCGGTATTATCGGAATCGCGCTGATCTTATCGTTGTCCGATGGATTCCGGAATTATATCAAGAGCGTGGAGGAAGATACTCTTTCTACCTACCCGCTGGAGATCACGGATGAGTCCATTGACATGTCCGCAATGATGGGAATTATGCTCGGCACCGAGATGAAGAGTGAAGAAGAGCATGATATGGACAAGGTGTATTCAAACAACTTTGTCGGTAATTATATGAAGAATATGCTTGGTGAAGTCAAGGTTAACGACATGGTATCCTTCAAGGATTATATCGAGGAAGGTGACGGTCAGAAGATGAAGGACTACACCAGCGATATCATGTACACCTATGGCATTACGATTAACGCTTACAAAAGTGATGTAGAGAAAGAAGTCTATCAGGTCAATCCAAGTACCGTCTTTGACAGTATCGGATTTGGTTCGATGTCAGAGATGGATAACCTGGGTATGACAGGGACGCAGAGTACGACGAATGTCTGGTCCGAGATGATCAGCAATCAGGAGCTGCTCGAGAACCAGTATGATGTTGTAGCCGGACGCTGGCCGGAGAATTACGATGAAGTCGTGATGGTCGTGACGAAGGATAACGAGATCAGCGATTATGAGTTGTATTCGCTTGGCATCCGGGATGTCAGCGAGATGCAGGAGATGATGCGTGCGGCATTGAAGGGTGAGACGAAGACGTATCCAAACACCTCGTACACCTATGATGACCTGCTGAGCCTCACCTATAAGGTAATTCCATCTTCCGATTTTTACGAATACGATGATTCAGAGAAATGTTATGTGGATAAGAGCGATGATGCTGATTACCTGAAAGATAAGATCAAAAATGGTCTGGATATCAAGGTGGTTGGTATCGTCCGCCCGAATGAGGATGCAACAGTACATTCGATCACAACAACGATTGGTTATACGCATGCACTGGTGGAGAAGTTGATGGATCTGTCGAGAGACAGCGAAGTTGGCAAGGCGCAGCTGGATGATCCAGATAAGAATGTATTTACCGGCTATGAATTTGGTGCAGATCTGAACGAGGAGGCACAGAAGGAAGCTGAGCAGCAGGCGCAGGATGCAATGAGCGAGATGGGAATCGCAGACATGACAGAGGATCAGCTGTATGAATATATGGCGAGCCTTCCGGCAGATCAGTTGAAGCAGTTTATGCAGACGATGACGGAACAGACGCAGAGTGTGTCAAACAGTATGTCGCTGTCCGATCTGAAATCTGCTGAGAATGCGACCTATGATGACAACCTTGTCACACTTGGTATCGCTTATGAGAATGATCCGAAGGTCATCCGCATCTATCCGATCGATTTTGAGTCGAAGGAAAAGATCATCGACGTGATCGAAGAATATAACGATATGGTGAAAGCAAACGGCGAAGAGGAGAAGGAAATCTCTTACACAGATATGGTAGGAACGATGATGTCTTCCATCAGTACGATTATCAATGCGATTTCGTATGTGCTGATGGCGTTCGTGGCAATCTCGCTCGTGGTAAGCTCGATCATGATTGGTATCATCACATATATTTCCGTATTGGAGCGGACGAAGGAGATTGGTGTGCTGCGAAGCATCGGTGCATCGAAGAAGGATATCTCGCGTGTATTTAACGCGGAGACGATTATCATTGGTTTCGTGGCAGGTTTGATCGGTATTGGAGTTACCGTGCTCCTGAACATCCCAATCAATGCAGTCATTCACCATTTTGCAGGACTGACCGGCGTTGCGAAGCTTCCGGTTACAGGTGGTGCGCTCTTGGTTGCAATCAGCGTTGTGCTGACGATGATCGGTGGACTGATTCCGTCGCGTGTAGCATCAAAGAAGGATCCAGTGGAAGCATTGCGGAGTGAGTAAATAGTTATTCGAAAAGACGTGTTACAGGAGGATTTCGAATATGAGAACATTTGAAGATATAAAGATTGCGGTTGCAGGAACCGGCTACGTCGGATTGTCACTTGCAACCCTGTTGTCCCAGAAGCATACGGTGACAGCGGTGGATATCGTGCCTGAGAAGGTGGAGAAGATCAATCATAAGATTTCTCCGATTCAGGACGATTATATTGAGAAGTATCTGGCAGAGAAGGAGTTGCATCTGACAGCAACCTTAGATGGAGGGACAGCATATCGCGATGCGGATTTTGTCATCATTGCTGCGCCGACAAACTACGACAGTCAGAAGAACTTCTTCGATACCACAGCGGTGGAAGCCGTGATTGAACTTGTGCTGAAGGTGAATCCGGAAGCATTTATGGTAATCAAATCGACGATCCCGGTTGGTTATACGGAGTCAGTAAGAAAGAAATATCAGACAAGCCGGATTCTGTTTTCTCCGGAATTTCTGCGGGAGTCCAAGGCGCTGTATGACAATTTGTATCCAAGCCGTATTATTATTGGTACAGATAAGTCGGATGCAGAAGTAGATGCGGCGGCGCATACTTTTGCACGGTTGTTGCAGGAGGGCGCAGAAAAGGAAAATATTGATACGCTGTTTATGGGATTTACGGAAGCAGAAGCGGTCAAGCTTTTTGCAAACACCTATCTCGCTCTACGTGTATCCTATTTCAATGAGTTAGATACTTATGCAGAGATGAAAGGGTTGGATACCCAGGCAATCATCGACGGTGTGTGCCTGGATCCGAGAATCGGAACACACTACAACAATCCGAGCTTCGGTTACGGTGGCTACTGTCTGCCGAAGGATACGAAACAGCTGCTTGCGAATTATGACAGTGTGCCACAGAATATGATGACGGCGATTGTGGAGAGTAACCGGACGCGGAAAGATTTTATTGCGGGTCGCGTGCTTGAAAAAGCCGGTTATTACAGCTATGGCGCGAACAATGAATGGAATGCTGAAAGTGAGAAAAAAGTTACGATTGGTGTCTATCGACTCACGATGAAATCAAATTCGGATAATTTCCGTCAGAGTTCGATTCAAGGCGTGATGAAACGTGTGAAGGCGAAGGGGGCAAGTGTAATCGTATATGAGCCGACACTACCGGATGGAACGACATTTTTTGGCTCTAAGATCGTAAATGATCTGGTAGAGTTTAAGAAACAGTGTGATGCAATTCTTGCAAACCGTTATAGCGCAGAGCTGGACGATGTGCAGGAAAAGGTATATACAAGAGATATATTTCGAAGAGATTAAAGGCTAAGAGGAGGATAAACATGAAAAAGTATGATTATTTAGTGGTAGGTGCCGGACTTTACGGTGCGGTGTTTGCACAGCAGGCAAAGGAAAAAGGGAAAAAGGTGCTTGTGATTGACAAGCGTCCGCATATTGCCGGAAATGTGTACACAGAGGATGTAGAGGGTATCCATGTACACAAATATGGTGCGCATATCTTCCACACGAACAACAAAGAGGTATGGGATTATATTACGAAGTTTGCAGAGTTCAACCGGTTCACGAATTCACCGGTTGCAAATTACAAAGGCGAGCTTTACAGCCTGCCGTTTAACATGTACACATTTAATAAAATGTGGGGTGTGGTAACGCCAGAAGAGGCAGCGGAAAAGATCGAAGAGCAGAAAAAGGCAGCTGGTATCACGGAGCCTAAGAATCTGGAAGAGCAGGCAATCAGTCTGGTTGGAACAGATATCTATGAGAAGCTGGTAAAAGGCTATACGGAAAAACAGTGGGGACGCCCATGTACAGAGCTTCCTGCGTTTATCATCAAGCGTCTGCCAGTCCGTCTGACATTTGACAACAATTATTTCAATGCGCTGTATCAGGGTATTCCGATGGGCGGCTACACGAAGATGGTGGAGAACCTTCTGGCTGGTATTGAAGTAAAGGTTTCTACCGATTATTTTGCAAACAAAGCAGAGTATGATGCGATGGCAGAGAAGGTTGTCTATACAGGTGCCATTGATGCTTATTTTGATTATAAGCTTGGCGCGCTTGAATATCGTTCCGTGCGGTTTGAGACAGAACTTTTAGACAAGCCAAACTTCCAGGGAAATGCGGCAGTGAACTACACAGATGCTGAGACACCTTGGACACGTATCATCGAGCATAAATGGTTCGAGTTTGGCAAGGATGATGCAGGCAATGATCTGCCAAAGACCGTTGTTTCACGCGAATACTCTTCTGAGTGGAAGGTGGGCGATGAGCCATATTATCCGGTAAATGATGAGAAAAATGGTGCGCTGTATCAGCAGTACAAGGAGCTTGCCGACAAGGAACACAAGGTCATCTTCGGCGGACGTCTTGGCGGATACAAGTATTACGATATGGATAAGGTGATTGCCGCAGCACTTGAAATGTGCGAAAAAGAACTGTAAAACAGGGAAAGATAAAGATAAATACTCCAAAAGCGGAGTGGATTAGATAGAATGGGAGAAATGAATTAAGATGAAGCTTCAGAAAATACTTTGGCCGACAGAGGGATTATGCACCGAGGAAAAATTATATCTGCACACCAATGTGATTGATGATGATTTTAACATCAACAGAGATGAGAATCATTTAAAAAGCGATTTAAACTTTATCAACCGCAGCAAAGTCTATATGATGCCGGGCGGAGGCTTTTCGCTGGATAAAGGCGGTAAAGTGGAATTTGATACTTATTTTAACGGATTTT
>OIBK01000647.1_pt1 | contig 15005 bp, 10 predicted proteins | sample 1581021 | NCBI WGS metagenome assembly OIBK01 (sample SAMEA3882554, study PRJEB24775) | human gut metagenome | biome: human-associated habitat; feature: intestine environment; material: feces | place: Netherlands | collected 2009/2010
TGGAAAAGTAATCGTGGGTAAGACCGCTTCTGGCTTCATCTGCAAAGAGGACTCCGATGCCGTAGGTCCGGTTCGTCTTCAAAGCTCTTGCGGAAAGGTTCGGGGAATATCCCATTTCCTTTGCGACCCGTCTGATATTTGCTTTTGTTTCTTCTCCAATGTCCTTGTGGTCGTTCAGTGCCTTGCTGACAGTTGCAACGGAGACTCCACAAATCTTGGAAATGTCTTTCAGTGATGCCATATCTTTCTCCTGTTCCATGTCTTCGTCATTCCGTCCGACCTGTTTTGTAACTTAATCGTTTTCGTAGTTTTAATATATAACACCTTTGAGCATTTTGCAATACTTTTTTGCAGTTTTTTTCAAAAAAGTATCCACTTTGTCTATAATTAACAATTTCAGATAGGCTGTTTTGTACATTTGGCTTGTACATAGATTGTGTTTCTTCTATATAAAGGCAAAGTGTGCGATAACGTTTGCTATTATTTTGTTTCGTAAAACCGGTGTTTCGAAGGTTCTTTCATTTTGTATCTTCTGCCCATGTTTCCCCACTGTTTTTGTATACATTGCGCATTTTACGGGCATTTTCAAGATTCGTATTGCATTTTTTCATTTGCTTCTGTATAATACAAATCAGAAATCCGGAGAACTTAATCGTTTACTTAACATTAAGCACTTCGCAGCGAAAAAACAAACACTCAACATACAACAACATGAAAGAAGGAGATTTTCTTATGAAGTATGGTCATTTTGATGATGTGCATCAGGAATATGTCATCACCACTCCCAAGACTCCGCTTCCCTGGATCAACTACCTGGGCTGCAATGAGTTTTTCAGTCTGATATCCAACACCTGCGGCGGATATACTTTCTATAAAGATGCAAAGCTGCTGCGTCTGACCCGTTATCGTTATAATAACGTACCGGCCGACATCAACGGTAAATATCTGTACATTAAGGACGGAGATACCGTATGGAACCCCGGCTGGCAGCCTACGAAGACTGAACTGGACTCCTACGAGTGCCGCCACGGTATCGGTTACAGCCGCTTCACCTCTTCCAAGAACGGTGTCAAGGCTTCCGTGCTCTCCTTCGTTCCTCTGAACGATAATTGCGAGATCTCCCAGCTGACCCTGACCAACGGTAGCTCCGAGGACAAGAAGCTGTCCGTATTCTCTTATGTAGAGTGGTGTCTGTGGAACGCTGACGATGATATGAAGAATTTCCAGCGTAACTTAAGCACCGGTGAGGTCGAGGTACAGGATTCCACCATTTATCACAAGACCGAGTACCGTGAGCGTCGTAATCATTATGCGATCTATTCCGTAAATACGAAGATTGACGGTTTCGATACCAGCAGAGATGCTTTCCTGGGTGCTTACAGGGGGGCTGATTCTCCCGAAGCTGTAGAGAACGGCAAGTGCACGAATTCCATGGCAAGCGGCTGGTCTCCCATCGCTTCCCATCAGATCAACGTGGATCTGGCAGCCGGTGAGACCAAGACCTTTATCTTCGTTCTGGGCTACATCGAGAACCCCGAAGACGAGAAATGGGAATCCTACGGTGTGATCAACAAGACCCGTGCCAAAGAAATGCTGGCAAAATACCAGACCGATGCACAGGTAGATGAGGCTTTTGCAGCATTACAGGCTTACTGGAAACAGCTGCTGGCACGCTACACGGTAGATTCCGCTGACGAGAAAGTCAACCGTATGGTCAACACCTGGAACCAGTATCAGTGTATGGTTACTTTCAATATGTCCCGTTCCGCTTCCTATTACGAATCCGGAATCGGCCGTGGTATGGGTTTCCGTGATTCCTGTCAGGATCTGCTCGGTTTCGTACATCTGATTCCGGACCGTGCAAGAGAGCGTATCATTGATATCGCTTCCACCCAGTTCCAGGACGGCAGTGCGTACCATCAGTACCAGCCTCTGACCAAGAAAGGCAACTCCGATATCGGCAGTGGCTTCAATGATGATCCTCTGTGGCTCATTGCAGGTACCAGTGCTTATGTAAGAGAGACCGGCGATACCTCCATCCTGACCCAGATGGTTCCTTTTGACAACGATATGAGCGTAGCTGCTCCTCTGATGGATCACTTAAAACGCTCCTTAGACTATATCATCAACCACAAAGGCCCTCACAATCTGCCTCTGATCGGCCGTGCCGACTGGAATGATTGTCTGAACCTGAACTGCTTCTCCGCTCATCCCGGAGAATCTTTCCAGACCTTCGGTCCCAGTGAAGGACCCGTTGCAGAATCCGTATTCATTGCCGGTATGTTCGTAAAATACGGCGAAGAATATGCTCAGCTGTGCGAGCTGATGGGTGACGATGCCGAAGCAGCCCGCGCACGCAAGGAAGTACAGGCAATGTACGATGCGATCCTGAAGGATGGTTGGGACGGCGATTGGTTCGTACGTGCTTACGATGCTTACAGTCACAAAGTAGGTTCCAGGGAATGCCGCGAAGGTCAGATCTACATCGAGCCTCAAGGCTTCTGCGTACTGGCCGGTGTCGGTGTGAAGGAAGGACTTGCCGAAAAGGCATTGAATTCTGTAAAAGAGAGACTGGATACCAAGTATGGTGTCATGATCTTACAACCCGCATACACGGAGTATCACCTCGAACTTGGTGAAGTATCCTCTTATCCCCCCGGATATAAGGAGAATGCCGGTATCTTCTGCCACAACAATCCCTGGGTATCCATCGCAGAGACCGTTCTGGGCAGAGGTGACAGAGCTTTCGAGATCTACCGCAAGACCTGTCCCGCATACATTGAGGATATCAGTGAGATCCATCGTACCGAGCCTTATGTATATTCCCAGATGGTAGCCGGTAAGGATGCAAAATTCTACGGCGAGGCAAAGAACAGCTGGCTGACCGGTACTGCTGCATGGACTTTCGTAAATATCTCCCAATACATACTGGGTGTATATCCCACTCATCAGGGATTGTCCGTAGATCCTTGTATTCCCAAGGGCTTCGGTGATTTCTCCATCACCCGTAAGTTCCGTGAGGGCATCTATCACATTCAGGTGAAGAACCCTCAGAACGTGGAAAAGGGTGTCGTATCCATGACCGTGGACGGCAAGGCAGTAGACGGACACATCATTCCTTACGAAAAGGGCAAGGAAGAGTACAACGTAGTTATTACCATGGGTTAATAAACCTGATGTACATAGTTTAAAACGATTTCTATCCTCCTTAAAACCCCGGCAGTTGTTGTAGCTGCCGGGGTTTTGCATTGGATATTCGTAGTTTGCGCTACAACATCTACACCATAAGGACAAGCAGGCCGTAAGCAGACGTCGGTACTTATTGACCGTATTGGGGTCAATTATGTACCGCTACGTTCTGCGCCAGAGCGAGAGCGTGCCTGCGGTTCTTATGGTGTAGATGTTGTGGACGTTTTTGCGGCTTCCTTCCGGGACTCGATCCCGTGCCGGATGGCTGTCAAATGATATTATTTTCTCCATTTTTCTGAAGCAGCTTCCGGTATGTGGCATCCATTCCCAGTGCTCCCAGCGGGGCTGTGATAAGGATGGCCAGCACAGCCACGGACAGAACGATCTTGCCACAGGACAATCCCATCGATAACGGCACAGAGCCGATAGCAGCCTGCACTGTGGCCTTCGGCAGATAGGCTATCACGCAAAACGTCCTCTCCTTCTTATTGAGATCCGTTCCCAACATGCACAGTGCTACACCGGCGGAACGGAACAGCAGCGCCAGCAGGATCATCCCCACCGCTGCCGGTCCAGCTTCCATAGTATAGCGGATATCCACTGCCGCGCCCACCAGCACGAACAGCACTACCTCCGCTGCCAGCCACAGTTTACCGAATTTAGCAGACAGTCTGCCGGTGACTTCCCTAGGTGCCCGTATTTTCAGCGCGCAGGCCATGCTCACCACCGCCAACAGGCCGGAGAACGCCACGGTCCCCTTTAACAGCGTTTCCAGCGCCATTAATAAGAAGGACAAACCCATGATGATAATAACTTTCATGCTGTTGCGCACATAACTGCCCTTTCGGTACAACAGTTCAAAAAGCTGCCCCAGCAGCCAACCCATCAATGCACCGAACAACACACCCGTCAGGATCGATACCGGGATATTCACAAAATCCAGGGCATTGACCTGTCCACCCTGTGCCATTCCAACAAAAGTGGAAAACAATACTATGACATAGATGTCATCACAGGAAGCCCCCGCCAGAATCATCTGCGGAATGCTCTTCTCCGTACCATAGCCACTTTCCATAAGATGTACCATCCGCGGCACCACAACCGCAGGTGACACGGCTGCCAGAACTGCTCCCATGACCGCTGCATCCACTCTGCTGATGTTAAGGATCATGGGTGCAAATATCACAAAAGCCAACAGTTCGCAAGTGGCAGGAACACAAGCCAGCATGACTGCGGAGCGGCCCACTTTTTTCAGATCCTTCAGATCCAATGATAATCCGGCCTTCAATAAAATGATGATCAGCGCGATCTGCCGCAGTTCTGATGAGATATTCAGGATTGACACATCCAGCAGATCCAACACATAAGGCCCCAGAATAATACCCGTAAGCAGCATCCCGATAATACGGGGCAGGTGAATCCTCTGGCAGACCGCCGCCATGAGTAATCCCAGCAAAAAGATCAGTCCCAGTGATGTAAGCATAAAAATTCCTCCGTTTTCTCGCAGCAGGACATTTTGAATTCCAACAAAAAAGGCTGGTGTCCCCTGCATATTCTGCAGAAGTCATCAGCCAAATCGAATTCGTATGTTCAAATTCCGGCGGTTCGAAGCCTGTGCTTCCGGGAGAACCTCATTCCCGATGTTCTTATTATATACACGGTGCCCGCCCATGTAAAGTCCTATATTTTGCAAATATACCCGCCAGCATCCTGTGCTCCATTAAAAAATATCTGCTGTGAGATCATCCCCGAAGTCTGCTGCCGGAATCTCAAAGTCAACAATTCCAACTGCATAGGACTGTAATACATACTGGCCGGATTCAAATACAAAGCCATCCTCTGTAATGTAGAATGTAGGGTCTGCGGGGCCATTATCCGTACCTGCAATGTCCGGCCCATAAATTTCCTGATAGATAGCATTCAAATCTTCCGTACCATCCAACACCACCAGTTTGATACTCTTCTCGTAATCGTTAAAGAAGCAGTCCTCCTTTGCCTGCATTTCCGCTGCCTTTGCTGTCACCAGTTCCAGTGCTTTGTCGCGGAATCCGCTCCCCAGACTGTCAAAAGTAATTCTCTCTCCGGTCTGCGTATAATAGTTCATATAGTACAAAGTATACCATCCATGAGCCCCCTGATCATACCCTTCCAGCCCCCACGACAGGCTGATCACCTTATCATCCGCGCGGATCACACGGAAAGTAAGATCCTCATAGCTCTGCTCATACACCGGCATATCCTCATAAAGTGTACCAAACTCCCCGTTCTCGATTCCTTCTACAAAACTGTCTACATATTCATCCAGCTCTTTCTGAATCTTCATCTGCACCGTCTCATTGCCCGGAATCGTCACTGTAACTGTTGGATAGTAATAGGTATAACTTCTGGTCTTGTCTTCGGGATCACTGCTACCCTCGTGATCCTCTGTGGTAAACTGCACCCATTCACTTCCCTGTATTTCACTCTGGCCTTCTGTCGGTTCCGTCTGTGTGGACACTTCCGCAGTCTCCTCAGTCCCGGCCATCGTCTCTTCCGTCGTCTGACCGCTCTGTGTCTCCTTGATGCTGTCTATAACTGTCTCCATCTCCGGATCCGTCACCATCTCCCGGTTTCCGCAGGATGTAAAACCTAACAGTGCTCCCGCAAATACTGCTGCAAAAAATATTTTTTTCATAATCCTCGCCTCCTGATGCCAGTATATCTGCCGATTGCATCATATCTGCATCATTTTTATAATTTTTCTCGATTTCACTTTTTAAATATGATAGACAATTCCCATATTTTGAGCTATAGTAAAGCCAAATCTAAGTATGATTAAAAATAAGAATACACATACTATAAAAATCAACCCGAGGAGGACTGTTATGAAAATATTATTTTATGATACCAAAAGCTATGATAAAGAATCTTTCGAGGCAACTCTGAAAAAATTTCCCGGCATCCAGATTGATTACATCCGGTCGGATCTGGATCCCCGTACTGCTGCTCTGGCTGACGGCTTCGATGCCGTCTGTGCTTTCGTCAGCTCCAATGTGAGCGAAGCCACATTAAAAATTCTCCACGAAAAAGGTGTCCGCCTGGTCCTGCTGCGTTGCGCAGGATACAACAACGTGGATCTGGAAAAGGCAGTTGCATATGACATATGTGTCATGCGTGTCCCCGGTTATTCTCCGGAAGCTGTCGCAGAGCATGCCATGGCTCTGGCTCTGGCCTGCAACCGCCGCTTATACAAAGCCTATAACAAGGTCCGGGAAAATGATTTCAGCCTCGCAGGACTCATGGGCTTCAATTTCTATGGTAAGATTGCCGGAATCATCGGAACCGGCCGGATCGGTGCAGCTATGTGCCGGATCTGTAACGGTTTCGGCATGAAAGTCATCGCCTACGATGTCTACGAGAACCCGGATCTGAAAGATTTCGTCACCTATGTGACCTTAGACGAATTACTGGCGCAAAGTGATCTGATCTCCCTTCACTGCCCGCTGATGGATTCCACCTACCACCTGATCCAGCTTGACACCATCAAGAAAATGAAGGATGGCGTCATTCTGGTAAACACTTCCCGGGGTGCTCTGGTCAAGACCGAGGATCTTATCGAGGGCATCCGCCTGCACAAGTTCGCCGGGGTCGGTCTGGATGTCTATGAAGAAGAGACGAAAAACGTCTTCGAGGATCGTTCCGATGAGATTCTGGAGCATTCTACCACCGCAAGGCTTTTGTCCTTCCCCAATGTCATGATTACATCCCATCAGGGATTTTTCACAAAAGAAGCACTGGAAGCCATTGCAGAGACTACCTTGCAGAATGCTCTGGATTTCGAAAGTGGAAAGAAGAGCCCCAATCAGGTGCAATAAAATATTTCCAATCGAGTAGGCTGACTCATCATATACACAAAAAAACGGATGGCCCTCCCAAGCCATCCGTTTTTCTCGTTTTTCAGTTTCCCGTCTTGTCCTTTTTCTCTATCTCTTACAGTTTTTACGATCATTCCAGATTCAGTTTCTGACCAACTCTGATCACATTCTGGTTTGTAATCTGTACATTTCTGCGAAGCAACTGTGCCAGAGTCATGTGATTTCTCTTAGCGATCTTGAAAAGCGTATCACCACTCTTTACCGTATAACCGCCCTCTGTATACCAGATGCTCTCGGAAGGTCTGCGGTCAGTAACAGTTACCAGATAATTGCCGCCGCGCTTCAATGCGAACATGGACTGTCCGGTGGAAGTTATGGTAAAGGATCCGCAATACTCCAGGCGTCCCTTCTCTGTATTATAGCGATACAGGTTTGCACTCTTGCCGGAATTGTCCTTGCCTACATTTACATGAATGTTGACATTCACTCCGAAGCTGCCGGTATCTCTGATACCCAGCTGTCTGTTCACGGTTCCGGACTTTGCGGATACCACATTTGCCGGGATTGTGTTGCTCGTCTGGTCTACTGTCAGATCAATATTCTGAATCTTTGACAGATCTTTATTCTTCAGATCCTGTCCACTGATGCTCAGTGCCACACCGTTTCCGCTGTGGAATGCCACCGTCAGCTTCGTACCTTTAATGGTATTCAGTACATTCTGAGGCACCTTGACTTCACCGCTGCATACAAAGTTCATGTTGACACTTGCAATAGCAGGATTTTTCATCATCTCTGCCACCTTATCCTGTACAGAGTTGCTTACATCCGTCCAGTCTACTGCAGGTGCTGCAGAGGAACCGCTGTTGTCATCATCATCGTCATCGTCATCATCGTTGTTCACCACATCTGCCGCTACCGTAAATACAGCAGAAGGGGTTCCGGTCATTCTGGCTCCAACACCTTCCGGTACTGCGGAAGTCACTGCCAGGAAACCGTTCATATTGATGGTACCGTCCGTATTTCTGCGAATGCCTCCGTGGATTGCACTGTTCATATCCATGTTCTGGAACCATTCTGCTGTAGCTGCTATTCCTTCACTGTTGGTAGAGTTTTCGCCTCTCCAATAATAGTTCATTGCATTTTCGTAGGCACTGGTCTCCTGAGTTCCTTTCGGTTTGAACTGTTCTGTAACCGTCTGCCCTGCTGCATTGCTGCTATCCTTAAAGGACAGGATTCCTTTTGCCATAAATGCAGTATTCTTTGCGTCATTTGTATAGAATGCCACGTTAAAGGACTCATTGTTATAACTGGTAGAAGAATATGCCTCAATATCCGGACAGCTGTTGGAATCAATACCCTTTGCCTTATTGCCGAATGATACACTGTTGCGCAAAATATGATGTCCGCTGATGCTGGAACCACCCATCTTAAAACCGTTACCGTTACCGGCATCTACTTCCTGTCCGTTCTCATCCAGTACATAACCGTTCTTGAATGCCACGCAGTTCTGAATGACCACCTGACCGATAGCTCCGGTCTCTATCTTGGCGAACAGATCCCAACCGTCATCGGCATTGTATGCTGCAATACATCCATCAAATACATTACCCTCACCAATCGTCAGCTTAGCTGCAAATCCGTCTGCATCCTCATATCCCGCATCTGCGTTCAGATATGAAGTACAGTTCAGGATCAGGTTATAGGAAGGCCAGTCGCTTCTTCCGTCTGTGCTCTTGTAACGGCTGATCTGAATACCAGTATTGCCATTTCTATATGCCATAATATCATCCAGTGTATTGTGACTGCCGGATACCTGAATACCCTTGAGGGAATTAGCAGAACCTGTTACATCAAATCCCTGGAAATACCAGTAATCACCTGCCAGGATCATACCTGCACATTTTCTCTGGAAATTCAGTACCGGACGAGAAGTGCTGTCCGGATCGGCAATCATATAGATTCTGGCATCTGTAGTTCCACTGACACCTCTGTCTATCGTCACCGTCTTATCCAGTGCATAAGTACCGCCCTTCAACACGATCATCTGGCCCGGAGCCACGCTCTTCACTGCGGTATAAATATCCACAGGATCACTGTTGGTACCGCTTCCCGTACTTCTTCCCTCAGGAGCAGCATAAATAACCGTTCTACCCTTTACATTATAATTTACTGTAAAGTCAAATGTTACTGTATCATAGCTACTCAACAGAGAATACTCTGAAGGTCTGTAATCCGCATTCGGGGTAAACTCTACATGGAAAACGTTGCTTCCGCTTTTCAGTGTCGTATGGGTATATACCTTGGTATTTGCCTTTACACCCGCATCTGACAATACGGTTTCATTGTCACTGTTGGTAATTTTCAATGTTCCGTCCGCATTGCCGTAATATACCAGTTCGTAATCCGCACTGTTGGCTACAGAAGCAGAATCAATCGTATAATTCGGTGTTACATAAGTGACCGGTCTGGATTCTGCCGGAGCATCTTTGGCCGGATCGATTGTTGTCAGCACTGCATTGGCAACGCTGATGGTTGCAGTTCTGGAAGCGAAGAAACCTACATAGATGTTCTCTGCATCCAATCTGGTCAGTTCGTCTCCGTCTTTGCCGTGATAGTATTTATTGGTTACGGTCTCACCGGTTTCCACATTGGTATAGCTCAGGAAATAACCGGTATTGTTTCTCTGCAAAATCATGTGGAAAGTGGTCTGCACGTTCAGATCCGTAATATCCTTCACAGCTTCTGCAGAATTGGTATATTTGCCTACTATGTTATAAGTTCCCGCGCCGTTTCCGCTGTTTGCAGCACTGGTCTCCAGAGTAGTCATGGTAGACCGGAAGCCCTGATCTGTAGGACTGTCGTTCATATTTTCCGGTGTTACACCTATTTTTTCCTGGGAACCGATACCAAGTTTCATGGTGTATTTGTCTCCGGCATCAGATACCTTGCCTTCTGTGGCATCCCAGAGATATTCCACCTTTGTAGCACTCAGCATATAGGAATTGTTCCAGAAAATACCGGAATCTCCATTCTCACCCACACGGTCAGCTGCCATAAGGCCAAAGCCTTCCTGTCCGTTGGTGTATGTCCATTCGTCCACCGTAATATCTGCAGATAACGTAAAGTTCTCTGTTGCCGGATCAATCGTGGTGTAGTAGAATGCCAGACCATCCGTTGAAGCTGCTACCAGCTTTCCTTTGCTGTTCTTCTCCCAGATCTTCAAATCACCTGTATCCAGGCTTCCACTATAACCGTTATTCGCTGTTTTGTTGTCAACGCCCTGACCAAATGCTGCAAAATTCCAGGTCTTCACTGCATCTTCAGTGATTGTCAGTTTTACTTCCGCCGGAGTGGATACATTTTCTCCTCTGACTGCAGCTACCTGAAATGTATATTCCTGACCTACCGTCAATCCTTTGATCGTCTGAGCCAATGCAGTCACTCCTTCTTCAACAACCGTGCCGTCCACAGATACCTTGTAGCTCTCTGCTTCGGCAACTGCCTGCCAGGTCAGTTTCACATTGCCGTGTCCCTTATTCTCAGCATTTAAGCCCTTCGGCGTTGCCATAGGTAATACAAATTCTATTGATGTTGTCTTATTACTTGCTTTTGTATTCTCGCCTTCTCCTATCAGTTTTGCTTCAAAGCTGTAAGTGCCGGACGCTGTAGGCTGGAACTCTGCATTTCCAGAGGTTCCCTGTGCAGTAACGGATTTTGTCTCCACCGCATTACCATCAGCATCATACATCGTCACTTCCAAAGATTTTGCATAGATTCCACCGATCTGTGCAGTGTACGGAACGGTGATGGTTCCGTCCTTGACAAAAGGTGTTCCCAGAACGGGAGCTGCTATGTCATCCCAGCTTACGGAAGATCTGTAATCTACGGTCAGAGCATAGATCATAATCTTACTACCACTTGCATATAAATAATAAGTGCCCCCTTTTTCCACCTCATAAGTTTTGGCAATCAGGTCTGCTCCCGCCTTAAAGGTCTCAATCCCTTGGGGCTTGCCATCTACATCCTGCAAAAAATAAATATCTTTGCCTTTTGCTTTAAATACAACTTTGATTCTGCCATCTTTTTCCGCCTCCAGTCTTACTGCAGCACCACTGGTAGGAATTTTTCCTTTGTTCGGGTTAGGCGAATTATCTCCCTGTACACATCCTGTATACTTTACCCCATCTAAACTAGCTGAAACTCATAGTTTCAAGTACAGAAATTCCGCCATCATACGTTGTTCCTGCTGTCAGACCCTTGCTCAGATCCAATTCATACAGGTCTTTTTCCGTTCCACTCTGCGCAACAGCCATTGCTGCATTCGCATCCTGTGTTGTCGAAGTTGCCGCAATACCTTCTTCCTCTCCCAACACTTCTCTGGCTCTTTCCGCATTTCCGTCAGAAACCGTCTCACTTACCTGTTCTACCACAGGTTCCGTTTCCTCTGCCTGTACAGAGATGGGGCTGATTCCCATTCCCGACAGCACCATGGCTCCCGCAAGAAGCAATGCCATCAGTCGTTTTCTCTCTTTTCTTCCTCTCCTGCCTAACATTCCCATACCTCCACTTAGCATGTGTTATAAACGATTACATTTGTAAGCTCTTACAACACTATGTACTATATATTAGCACTATCGCTTCACATTAGTAAACCATTTTTGTGTATTTTGAATATTTTTGGAAGTTTTACATATATTTTTTGAGCAATATTTAGTTATTATTTTTGCGCAAGCCTGTACTTTTCTCAAAAATGCACAATTCCGCCATTCCGTGTTTATTTCTATCAAGTAAGTGCTTCCATTATCATAACGTTCTCTATCCATTTTATTTTGACTATTGAAGGCGTCTTGTGCTTGGCAAAAGTTATATAAAGTTATATAATAGGTACAAAGTTATATACACTTATATAAAGTTATATAAGATTTTAAAAGTTATATAAACTAATATAAGAAAAGGAGGTTTTCATTATGAGTACCAATCCGTTTACGTTATCTTTTGGGAAAAAACCGTTGCAATATATCTCCCGTCTCACGGAAACAAACCAAATTCTGGAAAGCTTTTGTGCCGAGATTCCATCCAATCAGATCTACATGATCACCGGTGTCCGTGGCTCTGGCAAGACTGTAATGATGACAAATATTGCTTCGGAATTACGAAAAAGAGAAGACTGGATCGTTGTGGAACTGAATCCTACCAGAGATTTACTGCAAAGTCTTGCTGCGAAAATCTACAGCATTCCCGAATTACACACGCTGTTCATTAATGCAAAACTTGACTTTTCTGCTTTTGGTCTGGGAGTATCCATTGAAAACGCTGCTCCGGTCACGGATATCGAAAACGCTCTGGAACTCATGTTGAAATATATCCAGAAAAGTGAAAAAAGGTTGCTGATCAGCGTTGATGAAGTGACGAATTCCAAATATATCCGAATCTTTGCAAGCTCCTTTCAGATTTTTTTACGAAACGACTATCCCATCTTTTTACTGATGACGGGATTATATGAAAATATTTATAATCTTCAAAATGATAAAGTACTGACCTTTTTATACCGTGCACCCAAATTAATCCTGGAGCCACTCAATTATACCGCTATCCGCAAACAATATATGGATATCTTTTCTCTGGATATAGATGCTGCCGGAGAACTGGCTTCACTGACCAAAGGCTATCCTTTTGCCTTTCAGGTACTTGGTTATCTCTACTGGGAAAATCGCGATAAAAAGACTTTGGAACAGATTTTGCCGGAATATGACCAATATCTGGATGAATATGTATACAGTAAAATATGGTCGGAATTATCCGATCTGGATAAAAAAATCGTAACTGAAATGTCTCTCAGCGGAGAGACTCAGGTAAAAGCTCTCCGTGAGCGATTAGATATGAAATCTGAACTTTTCTCTGTCTATCGTGAGCGTTTAAAGAGAAAAGGTGTCATTATTTCCAAAGAATACGGGAAAGTCACGCTGGCCTTACCTCGCTTTGATGAGTTTGTAAAAATACAACAGCTTATGTAGCTGGGAGGCACAGCGTCTATTCCACGCCCCGCAGCACAACTTTCCCCACATATTTCCGGGCCAGTTCCTCCATCTGTTCCAGTTCCTCTTTGGAAAATGCGCCGAACGGATCTACACCGCCCGGTTTCACATCGTCACATTCCGCTGTCTGTATCATCCGGTACAGGCAGTTTTCATTCTCTTCGTAATTCTGAAGATAATACGCAGGGCATCCGGCGATCCATTTACCGATGTCCTCGAATTCTTCCACCCTGTGGATTCCCTTTACCACAGTAGTGCGGAATTCATAGGGGATACCGCTGCTTTTCAGGATGCCGATGCTCTCCTCGATGCGGGAGATATCTATATGCGGCAGTCCCGCCGCCCGAGCATAATTATCCCTGGAAGCCTTAATATCCATCGCCACATAATCAATCAGGTGCTCCTGCAACAATTCCCACAATACCCCCGGCATATACCCGTTGGTATCCAGCTTAATGGGATACTCCAGCTCCTTGATCTTTTGCAGGAACGCCCGAAGGTCCCGCTGCAGAGTCGGCTCTCCTCCGGTGACACAGATGCCCTGGAGAATCCCCTGCCTTTTTTTCAGGTAAGAGAGTACTTCTTCCTCCGGAATGAGCGACTGGCAGCCGGGATCCAGCACCAGTTCCCCGTTGTGACAAAACGGACAGCGAAAATTGCAGCCCCCTGTAAAAACAGTGGCTGCAATATGTTCCGGATAATCTAATAAAGTTGTCTTGTTAAAACCATGTATCTGCATAGTCTAAGTCCTCGGCATAGTGGAATCCCGCACCACCAGTTCTCCGTCGAACACGCAGTGCTGGTGCTTCGCCTTTTTCCCAATGATGTCGAACAGGATCCGGGCCGTCTCTCTCGCCATGCTGTCTATCGGCTGCTTTAAAGTCGTCAAGGACGGGATAACATATTTCCCGATTTCCACACCATCAAAGCCTGCCAGAGAAATATCCTCCGGCACCTTGTATCCGGCATCAGACAAGGCTTTCCCGGCACCGATTGCCAGCATATCGGAGATTGCGAAGATCGCCGTGCACGGAATCTGCTTCTCCAGGAATTCCTTCGTCACCATATAGCCATTCTCCAGGGAGTAATCTTCCAAATCACTCCTCATAGGCAGGATCAGTTCTTCTCTTACTTCTATTCCGTTATCCTTCAACGCCTTTTTATAGCCCTCCAGACGCAGCTTACCGATGGAAGCATCCGTTTTGCGGGCACAGAGGATTGCAATATCCTTATGTCCGTTCTTGCACAGATAGTCCACCATCTTGTAGCTTTCCTTGGTATCATCCACCGCTACGGAGGAATAGGTGTTGCGGCTGAAGCCCTTGGGCAGCATTCCCGTGGTACTTAAGATAAACGGCACATGAAGCTGTGCCAGCTTTTCCTCACTGTGCACCAGATAACCGCCGAGGAAGATAATGCCGCGAAGTCTTTTTTCCTTGACCAGCTTCAGTGCCACTTCCACTTCGTCCTCGTCATAGTCTACATGCTGCAATACCATGGCGTAAGATTTTTCCTTGATCTCTTCTTCCAATACCTTGATCATCTGGCTGAAGAAAGAGTTGTTAATACCTTTGACCAGTACTGCAATTGCCTTGGCATCCTGACGTTTCAGGTTTCTGGCACTGTTGTTGGGTACGTAGTTATTCTCTTTGATCACCCGCATGATCATTTCCTTGGTCTCAGGATTGATGTCCGGGTGGTTATTTATGGCACGGGATACCGTGCTGACACCGACACCGCAGATTCTTGCGATGTCTTTGATCGTGATTTCCTCCATGGAGCACAAACCTTTCCAAGCCTACGGACCTATCTGCCGTACAGCTTCGTCATACTGCGGATCCGTCCTGCAAGCTCCTTTGTAAAATCTCCGTTCCCCATTCTCCACTTCCAGTTGATGCCCAGTGTGGAAGGAATGTTGATGCGGGCC
>OIBK01000651.1_pt1 | contig 14905 bp, 16 predicted proteins | sample 1581021 | NCBI WGS metagenome assembly OIBK01 (sample SAMEA3882554, study PRJEB24775) | human gut metagenome | biome: human-associated habitat; feature: intestine environment; material: feces | place: Netherlands | collected 2009/2010
CTTTGAGAAGTCATTCTTTTGTCTCAGCGCTTGGCGCTCAAGTATAATACCACACACCGGTGCTCTTGTCAACACTTTTTGACATCTTTTTTCCAATTTCTTTGCGCGGGGGTAAATGCTCCTGTTTTTCTCCTATTATAATAACCTCCTTTTCTTGACAAGGCGGCGGGTAGAACGTATTATGGAGTCATTCCAGTATCCTGTATTATGTAGCTATACTTATTATATAAAGGAGAAGCGCCATGTCCTGTGTCAACATCCGCGGCTGCTGCATCGGGGAGGGCCGCCCCAAGGTCATTCTGCCCATTGTGGAGCGCACCGAAGCTGCTATCCTAGAAAAGGCTGCGCAGTTTTCAACCTTGCTGGCCGATTGTGTGGAATGGCGGGCAGACTGGTTCGAGGGCTTTCAGTCCCCAGCTGCCATTGCCCGCTGCGTACAGAAACTGCGGGTCGCCCTGCGGGACAAGCTTCTGCTGGTGACCTTCCGTACCAAGGCAGAGGGCGGCGAGCAGGCGCTCTCCCATCCGGAATATCTTGCCTTTCTGCATCTGATCCTCGATACCGACTGCGCCGACCTGCTGGACATCGAGTTCTTCACCGCCGGGGCAGACCTGCCCAAGCTGGTGGAGCAAGCACATTCCGCCGGAGTCGCAGTGGTGTGTTCCAGCCACGATTTTACCAAGACCCCGCCCCGGGCAGAACTCGTCTCCCGCATGGTGCAGATGCAGCAGGCCGGAGCCGACCTGCCCAAGCTGGCCGTAATGCCCCGGTGCCGCAGCGATGTGCTGGAGCTGCTGGCCGCCACCGCTGAGATGGCAGACCATCACCCGGAAACACCGGTCATTACCATGAGCATGGGGGCGCTGGGCGCGGTGAGCCGTCTGGCCGGGGAGACTTTCGGCTCTGCCATGACCTTTGCCAACCCCGGGCAGGCAAGTGCCCCGGGGCAAGTCTCGCTGGGCATCGTAAATGAAGTGCTAAATGCACTGCATTTGTAACCAACAAATCGAAATTTGCTGTGTCAACTGTACCGATATATCACTTAAGCAATTCCGGAACAAGATTACTGTAATACGCTGTCTTGCCTGACAGCACATCGTCATAGAATCTCTGCTTCCAGTCAATGTATGCCACTGCCTTTTGCAGTTCAGTCATAGACTGGAGCAAAGTTTCTTTTTTTTCTGCAAGAATCACCTTACGTTCCGGAATTGTGCCTTCGCCCTCCATGCACAAAGCAAGATATTGCTTCATCTCTGCAATGCTCATTCCACAGCTTTTCAGGCAGTTCAGACTCTGAATCCATTTGATGTCATGTTCGTCAAAGACACGATAATTTCGTCTGTCTCGCTTGACATTGGGGACCAATCCCTCGTTGCAGTAGAATTTCAGATTTTCATAGGTCATATTGGTGAGAGTACAAGCCTCTTTCATAGAATACACAAAAAATCCTCCTGTTTTTGAAAAAAGTCCTTGACCGGTAGTAACTACCGGCTGTTATGATAATACCACAGAATAAAATTTAACACAACAGGAGGCTTTTGTTATGGACTATATTACTTTGAGCAACGGTGTGAAAATGCCACAGTTGGGCTATGGCGTATTTCAGGTGACACAGGAGGAATGCGAACGTTGCGTACTGGATGCACTGAAGGTCGGCTACCGTGCCATTGATACGGCACAAAGCTATTATAATGAAGAGCAGGTCGGTGCAGCAATCGAAAAAACCGGTGTTGACCGTAAAGATATTTTCCTGACCACAAAGGTCTGGATTGAGCATTACGGCTATGAGAAAGCTAAAGCGTCGGTTTTAGACTCTATGGAAAAGCTACGTACAGATTATCTTGATCTTTGCCTGCTGCATCAGCCGTATTCGGATTATTACGGGGCATGGCGGGCACTGGAAGAACTATACGAAGAAGGAAAAATTCGTGCCATTGGTGTATCTAATTTTTATCCTGACCGTTTGGTGGATATTTGCTCCTTTTCCCGTATTAAACCGATGGTGAATCAGGTGGAGGTACATCCTTTCTATCAGCAGGAAGAGGCAAAGAAGTGGATGGACAAGTACAGCGTACAGATTGAGGCCTGGGCTCCGTTTGGCGAAGGCAGAGGAAATATGTTTCAGAATCCTGTGCTGAATGAAATCGGCAAAAAGTATGGTAAAAGTGCAGCACAGGTTATTCTCCGCTGGCATTTGCAACGAGGCGTAGTGGTGATTCCAAAGTCCACACATATTGAACGAATGCAGGAAAACCTGAATGTATTCGACTTTGCACTCTCTGCGGAGGATATGGCAAGAATTGCCGCACTGGACACGAAAATGAGTGCTTTCTTTTCCCACTATGACCCGGCTAAGGTGGAATGGTTTGCAAATATGGTGGAAGAACGCAAAAAGAACCATGACTGTACAAAAGAAAAAAAGGCTTGGTAAGGGAGGAAAAGGTTAGCAACGAAAGTACGTAACATAAGCAGATAAGTTCCAGTTTGTCGCACATCCTGCCTAAAACACAAACCGGAACGATCTTCCCTTTTTCGGGTGGATCGTTCCGGTTTTTATGTTATATTGAAAATCGTTTTATGCCAGCTTGGCTTCCAGACGCTCACGGATGGCCTTGATAAAGCCCTCGCTGTCCACGGCGGTGGGGGTGATGCCCTCTGCCAGACCGCACAGGTCCTTGGTCATGATGCCCTCGTTCAGGGTCTGCAGGCTTGCAGCCTCCAGTGCCTCGCCAAAGTGCACCAGCTCCGGCAGGTTATCCAGTTCACCGCGCTTCTTGAGTGCGCCCGACCATGCAAAGATGGTAGCCATGGGGTTGGTGGAGGTCTTTTCGCCCTTCAGATACTTATAATAATGGCGGGTGACGGTGCCGTGGGCGGCCTCGTACTCGTACTTGCCATCCGGGCTGACCAGCACGCTGGTCATCATGGCCAGCGAGCCAAAGGCGGTGGAGACCATATCGCTCATCACATCGCCATCGTAGTTCTTGCAGGCCCAGACAAAGCCGCCCTCGCTGCGGATGACGCGCGCCACGATATCGTCGATCAGGCTGTAAAAGTAGGTGATGCCGGCAGCCTCGAACTTTTCCTTGTACTCAGCGTCGTAGGTTTCCTGGAAGATGTCCTTGAAGGTGTGGTCGTACTTCTTGGAGATGGTATCCTTTGCGCCGAACCACAGATCCTGCTTCACGTCCAGTGCGTAGTTGAAGCAGCTGCGGGCGAAGCTGCGGATGGAGTCATCCTTGTTGTACTGACCCTGCAGCACACCGGCACCCTCAAAGTCAAAGACGGTGGCACGCTGCTGGCTGCCGTCTGCGCCGGTAAACACCAGCTCTGCCTTGCCTGCACCGGGAATGCGGAACTCGGTGCACTTATACACATCGCCGTAGGCGTGGCGGGCGATGGTGATGGGCTTTTTCCAGTTCTTGACCACCGGCTGGATGCTGTCGATCATAATGGGTGCGCGGAACACGGTGCCGTCCAGCACAGCGCGGATGGTGCCGTTGGGGCTCTTCCACATCTCATGCAGCTTGTACTCCTCCACGCGCTGAGCGTTGGGGGTGATGGTGGCACACTTGACCGACACGCCGTACTTCTTGTTGGCGAGGGCGGCATCCATGGTCACCTGATCTGCGGTGGCATCGCGGTTGGGCAAGCCCAGATCGTAGTACTCGGTCTTAAGATCCACAAAGGGGAGGATCAGCTCGTCCTTGATCATCTTCCACAAAATGCGGGTCATCTCGTCGCCGTCCATCTCCACCAGCGGGGTCGTCATCTTGATCTTTTCCATAGCAGGGTTCCCTTTCCTCTATTGGTTTTGTATTTTATGCCCCGGGTCGGGGCGTTCCGGTTATTTGCAGTAGGCGTCTGCCAGCTTTTCAAAGGCGGGCAGGCTGCGCTTTACCTTTTCGGTGTCGATGCAATAGGCAAGGCGCACATAGCCCTTTACCCCAAAGCTGTCGCTGGGCACCAGCAGCAGATCAAATTCCCGGGCTTTCTGGCAGAAGGCGTTGGCGTCCTCTTCCAGTGCCTTGGGGAAGATATAGAAGGTGCCGCCCGGGCGCTCCACTTCAAAGCCCAGTGCGGTGAGTTTTTCGTACAACAGTTCCATGTTGGTCTGGTAGACCGAAAGGTCGCTGGTCACCTTCTGGCAGCGGCTGACCGCCCGCTGGATGATGCTGGGCGGGCAGTTGTGGCCGGTAAAGCGGGAGATCTGGCTCATCATGTCCACAAGGATGTCCTCGCCCTCGCACTCCGGGCGCACCGCCACATAGCCCAGACGCTCGCCGGGCAGGCTCAGGCTCTTGGAGTAGGAGAAGCAGGTCAGGGTGTGGGGGTAGAACGCCGCCGGGTAAGGCACGGTCTTGCCGTCAAACACGATGTCCCGGTAGGGCTCGTCACTGACCAAGAAGATATTGTGGCCGTACTGGGCGCTTTTTTCGGTCAAAATCGCCGCCATGCGGGTCAGGGTGTCGGCAGAGTAGACCACGCCGGTGGGGTTATTGGGGGTGTTGATGAGCACACAGGTGACCTTTTCGGTCAGCATCTGTGCAAAGGCATCCAGATTGGGCTGGAAGGTGGGTGCCTGCGGCGGCACCACCCGCAGCACTGCGCCGGTGCCCGCCACATAGGGGCCGTACTCCGGGAAGTAAGGCGCAAAGGTCAGCACCTCGTCCCCGGGCTGGGTCACCGCCCGGATGGCGTGGGCGATAGCACCCGCCGCGCCGGTGGTGGGGAAGATGTGCTTTTGCGCGTAGGGCAGGCCGAAGGTCTCGGTCAGATGCTCCGCCACAGCGGTGCGGAAGCCCGGGTCGCCCTGACTGGGGCAATAGCCGTGCAGGCTTACCGGCTCTTCCTGTGCCAGCAGGGTCTGCATGGCCTCGGTGAACTCCGGCGGGCAGGGCACGCTGGGGTTGCCCAGTGAATAATCGAACACATTCTCGCTGCCGATCTGGGCAGCGCGCTGTCTGCCATACATGAAGGTCTCGCGGATGACGCTTTTGTTGTTCAGCATGGCGCGGTAGGTCTCGTTCAGCATACTACTTTCCCTCTGCTTTCCTTATATCTGCACAGAACCTGTGCGGAGCGGCTCCCCCTCATTTATGAGCCGCAGCCGTATAGCTCTGTTCCAGCTTGATGATGCAGTTATAGGTGGGATCCTGCTCTTTGATGAACTGCTCCATCTGGGTCAGCAGTTCCACCTTGTCCCCGGCATAGCCCGCGGGGAGCACCAGATCGAAAAGCACATTGGTGTGGGTCTTGCCCGGCACGATGCGCAGGTCGTGCAGTGAGAGCGCCGGGTCCAGCTGGCGCAGCTTTTCGGTCAGGCGGCTGCGCAGCACCCCCACGGCGGCGTCCGAGGTGACGATGGGGTCATAGTGGATGGTCACCATCAGGTGGTCGTGCTTCATAAAGTCCCGCTCGATGTTGTCGATCAGGTCATGCGCTTCCAGCGGATCCTGCTCGGCGGGCAGCTCCACATGGATGGACGCAAACTGATGGCCGGGGCCGTAGTCGTGCACCATCAGGTCATGTACGCCCAGCACGCCGGGATAACCCATCACGGTCTGTTCGATATGCTCCACCAGATCCTCGCTGGGGCTTTCACCCAGCAACGGGCTCAGGGTATCCATCACCAGCCCCCAGCCGGAGATCAGGATGAACACCGCCACGCCCACGCCCATCAGGCCGTCCAGCACGTCCCAGCCGGTCACACGGCAGAGGATAGCGGCTACCAGCACGGCAGCGGTGCTCAGCACGTCGTTGCGGCTGTCGGCGGCAGTGGCAATAAGGGTCTCCGAAGCAATGATGCGGCCAATGGTGCGGTTGAAGCCGCTCATCCACAGCTTGACCAGAATGGACACCACCAGCACCGCCACGGTCAGCCAGCCGAACTGCACCGGGGTGGGGTGCAGCACCTTGGTGAACGATTCCTTCAGCAGGGAGAAACCAATGCCCAGAATGGTCACGCTGACCACCAGCCCGGCAAGATACTCAAAACGGGCGTGGCCGTAGGGATGCTCGGCATCCGGTGCCTTGGCGGCCAGCTTGAAGCCCACCAGACTGACGATATTGGAGGAAGCATCCGAAAGGTTGTTCAGTGCATCGGCAGTGATGGCGATCGAGCCGAACAGGGTACCCACCACAAACTTGCCCAGACAGAGCAGGATATTGCACACCATGCCCACCACACTGGCCAGGTTGCCGTAGGCGGCACGGACACGGGGGTCCTGCGGAGAATTGGGACGGCGTATAAACAGACGAATCAAAAGCTGCGTCATAAAAGCTCCTTTCAGGCTGCGCATTTTCAGCGCACCCAATGTCCTTCTAGTATAGCATTTTACTTTATGGTTTTAAAGGCGTTTCAGAAATTTCATCCCATTACGCCGGATATCAAACCGGGCTGCAGCACAAAAAGCCCCGGCGGCCATGCGGTCGCCGGGGCTTTTCGGAGATTTCGGGACTGTCTGTTCACAGTCTCTTGTAATTAAGGAGGAGCGCTCAGGTTTTTATCACAGGATCGGGCTTTCAAGGTCGCCGGTATCGGCAATGCCGTGCTTCTCGGCGTAGCCGGTCAGCATCAGGGTCAGCGCGCCGTCACCAGTCACGTTGCAGGCGGTGCCGAAGCTATCCTGCAGGGCGAAGATAGCCAGCATCAGAGCGGTACCGGCGTTGTCGAACATCAGGACACCGGTGATCAGACCCAGAGAAGCCATGACAGTGCCGCCGGGCACGCCGGGTGCGCCGATAGCGAAGATGCCGAGCAGCAGGCAGAACAGGATCATGGTGCCAACGCTGGGCAGCTTGCCGTACAGGATCTTGGAAACGGTCATGCAGAAGAACACCTCGGTCAGCACAGAGCCGCACAGGTGGATGTTTGCAAACAGGGGGATGCCGAAGCTGACCATGTCCTTACGCAGGACCTTGCTCTTGCGGGCGCACTCCAGCGCCACACCCAGCGTAGCGGCACTGGACATGGTGCCGACAGCGGTCAGGTAAGCGGGGCCGTAGTGACGCAGCACTTCCCAAGGATTCTTGCCGGAGTAAGCACCGGCCAGCAGGTACAGCACAGCCAGCCAGATGTAGTGACCGGCCATAACGATGACGATGATCTGCAGGAAGGCGGGCAGCTGATGGGTGATGGTGCCCTCGTAGCTCAGGCCGCAGAAGGTGGCGGCAATGTAGAAGGGCAGCACGGGGATGATGACCTTGCTCACGATGTCCAGCACGATGTTCTGGAACTCGGCCAAAAAGTCGCAGGTCAGCTTGCTGTTGGTCCAGGTGGCAGCCAGACCAACCAGAACGCTCAGCACCAGAGCGCTCATGACGCTCATGATCTGGGGAATGTTCAGCTCAAAGACGACGCCCGGCAGCTCGCGCAGACCGGCAACGTTGTTGTCGATGGACAGGTGAGGGATCAGGCCGTAGCCTGCGCCCATGCTCATGAAGGCTGCGCAGACAGAGGACACATAGGCGATGACGATGGCCACTGCCAGCAGGCGGGAGGCGTTTTTGCCCAGCTTTGTAATGGACGGGGCAATGAAGCCGATGATGATCAGCGGCACACAGAAGGTGATGAGCTGACCCATGATGTACTGCAGGGTCACCACAACGCCCATGGTGCTCTCGTTGAACAGCTGGCCAAGGATGATACCAACAAAAATGCCCAGCAAAAGCCGGAAGGGCAAACTATTGAATAGCTTTTTCATAACTTTAGTACCTCTTTCTTTTTCCCCGGAAAGGGGCTGGGTGGGGAGACTTATTCCGTCTCCGGGAGGTGTTTGTTCAGCATCAGATCAAGGATCACGCTGTCGCTGGTGCCGTGGGTGCTCAGGGTGGCAAAGTTGTCCAGCGTATATTCCACATTGTGCTCCACGATGCCGTCGGTGCTCTGCACCCGCACACCGCGCACGCCCATGGCAGCTGCCTGACAGGCGGCGTTGACGCAGGTAGAGATCTTCAGTGCGCAGTCGGCCTTTGCGCCGTCACATACCATGCCGGTGACGTTGCCCACCATGTTCTGGATGGTGCAGCATACCTCGTGGTAGCCGCCGCCCAGCAGATAGGCAATGCCGCAGGCTGCGCCGGTGGCAGCTACGGTTGCACCGCAAAGGTTGCTCAGGCGGCCGAACTTAGCCTTGATGCGGATCGCAATCAGGTTGGAAAGGGTCACGGCGCGGAGCATCTTCTCCTCATCGATGTCCAGCCAGCGGGCAGTTGCCACAACAGGCATGGTAGCCGTGATGCCCTGATTGCCGCTGCCGGAGTTTGCCACCACCGAGACCGGCGCGCCTGCCATGCGGGCATCCGCACCGGCAGAAGCAATGACCATGGCGTTGGTGGTCAGGTCGCGGGTCATCAGCCCCTTGCGGCAGTTCAGTTCCAGATTGCGGCCAATGGCAAGGCCGTATTCCTTGGAAAGACCCTCGTTGCTGATGGTCGTGTTCACCTGTACGGCGCTGCGGATGATGTCGATGGGATCGTGCATGGGGTCCAGCTCTTCAGTGCAGTAATCCCAGATGGAGCGGACGGTCAGAAATTCTGCGATCTGCTCCGGGGTCACCACATCGCTGTCCCCTGCTGCGGCGGGATCGGCGTGCTGCTTGTCCAGCGTCGCCACGCCGTCCTGCTCCACCAGCACCACGTTGGTGTGCAAATCGCGCACCACCGCGCGTCCGGTGTGGCCGTCAGAAGTGACAAGTACTTCAACGTAGAGCTTCTGCGGCACCTGTGCCACCTCTACCTTGACCTTGCCTGCCTTGACAAGGGCTGCGGCTTCTTCCATCTGCTCCCGGGGCACATAGTTCATGACCTCCAGCAGGTGGACGGGGTCGCCGCCTACGGCACCAATGGCGGCGGCGTAATCCATGCCCTGATACGAGGTGCCCGGAATGCCTGCCGACATGGCGTTTTTAATAATGTTGATGCTGGCGCGGACGGTCACGGCTTCTACCCGTGTGCCGCCCGCCTTGCGGAGTGCTGCGCCCGCCTCTGCGGCGGTGAGAGCGACTGCGCCGGGCTCCGTACAGCCGGTGGCCAGCTCCATCTCACTGTTCAGGATGCGAACGAACATCTGTTTATCCATTTGGTTCACCGTTTCTTTTCTTCCCGTGCGGGGGAACTTACTTTACAGCAATGCACTCGATCTCCAGCGGAGCATCCTTGGGCAGCTTGCCCACCTGCACCGCACTGCGTGCGGGGTAGGGCTGCGCAAAGTACTCGCCGTACACCTTGTTCATCTCTGCAAAATCGTTGATGTCCGCCAGAAACACCGTGGTCTTGACCACATTGGCCAGCGTCATCTCCTGCTGTGCCAGAATGGCCTGAATGTTCTTGAGGGACTGTGCAGTCTGGGCGGCGATGCCTTCCGGGATCAGGCCGGTGGCCGGATCGATGGGCAGCTGCCCGGATACATAGACGGTCTGCCCCGCAGCGATGCCCTGCGAATAGGGGCCGATGGCAGCGGGAGCATTGGGGGTAACGATCACCTGTTTCATCCGATTTTCTCCTTTTCCATTTGTTAGGGTGTATCTGAAAACAAAGAAAATGACGAATATTTCGCAAGCACAAGCGGGATTTAAGGCAAATAGCCGCAGGAATCCTTTGTGGATTTCAAGGCTGTTTAACGCAAAATCCAGCTGTGTTTGTAGAAATAGGCTAAATTTTCGACTTTTCAGATACCCCTTAGGAAGGGCTGTCCTTCCCTTGCTGACACTATCCTAACGCAGTGAGAATGTTTTGTCAATAATATTTTCTTACCATGAGAATAAATTGTCGCGCATGACAAAAAGTCCCGATAAATGTCATCACTTTGACGAAACAATGGATACAACGCACCTTCTTATTGTAAAAAACTGTCATTTCTGCTATGATAGCAATAGAACACGCGTGAGAATTTTTTCTCACGCGCTCCAGCAGTACAAAAGAGGTGAACGGGATGGATGCAAGACTTGAGCCTTATCGCGTAGTGGTATCTTTTCTGGGGGAGGCGCTGGGTCCGGACTACGAGGTAGTTCTGCACGACCTTACCAGTGAGGACGGCACCATTGTTGCCATCGTCAATAACCACATCAGTGGACGCACCGAGGGTGCGCCCCTTTCCAACATGGCGCTGCGCTTCATTCAGGAGCGGATGTATGAAAAGCAGGATTATCTGGCGGGCTATCAGGGCGCTTCGCAGGCCAAGGGGCGGCTGCGCTCCTCTACCATGTTCATCAAGGATAACGGCCAGCTCATCGGCATGCTCTGCATCAACTTTGACGCCGGCAAGTACAGCCGCATCGCGCAGGAGCTGCTTGCCCTCTGCGGGGCGCACACCGAGCCCTCCTCCACCGGCATCGGAGTGGAGAACTTTGTCAGTTCCCTGCCGGATGCCGTGCAGAATGCCATTGCCGAGGTGACTGGCAGCGCCGGGCTGCCGCCCGACCGGCTGACGATGGAAGAGAAGATCCGCATTGTGGAGTCTTTGCACCACGCGGGCATCTTTTATATGAAGGGCGCCGTCAGCGAGGTGGCCGCCCAGCTGGGCTCCTCGGAGGCCACCATCTACCGCTACTTGAGCAAGCTGAAGTGAGCTGTGAACGAACTGCTCCATGAAAAAGGAATCGCCCACTTGAGCGAAGAGGGGCAGTATCTTTGTGCCAACGAGGGGATTCCACAGTACGAAGACACTGCTTGCCACTGCTATGAACGCCTTTTGAATTGCAAAATGATTTTTCAGTTGCTATACTGGGCTTATCAAAATTTTTTCGGGAGGACGCCGCAGTGACTGCCCAGACAATACAAATCAGGAACAAACCTTGCCGCATTTACGGCGAAGCCCATGCAGAATACCTGCTGCTCCAAATGACCGGCGAACACGAGCTGCAAAGCATGGAAAGCGAGGTTACCGCTATTGCACAGAGTGCGCACCACTTTCTGTTTGCAACTATTCCAGTGGAAAGCTGGAACGATGCACTTTCTCCGTGGGAAGCCGCTGCTGTATGGGGAAAACAAGGTTTCGGCGGCAATGCTGCGGACACCCTGCGCTTTCTGACGGAGCAGGTCATCCCCACGCTGAAGCAGCAGTATCCTCTCCCGGAGAACGTTAAAATCATTCTGGGCGGCTATTCGCTGGCGGGATTGTTTGCGTTGTGGGCATCCACCCAGACTGATCCGTTCTACGGTGTCGCCGCTGCCTCGCCCTCTGTTTGGTTTCCGGGCTGGATGGAGTTTGAACAGCAGCACCCGATGCAGACGCAGCACGTTTATCTGAGCCTTGGCGACAAGGAGGAACACACGAAAAACACCGTCATGGCTGCGGTGGGCGATAACATCCGCGCCCTGCACAGCCAGCTTACAGCGCGTGGAGTAGACTGCACCCTTGAATGGAACAGCGGCGGGCATTTCAAAGACGCTGACCTGCGCACGGCGAAAGCCTTTCAGTGGGTGATGGAGGAACACACATGACCATTTTGATTGATGCCGACGGCTGCCCTGTGGTGGACCTGACGTTGCAGATTGCAAAGCGGTTTGGCGTTCCGGTCATCATCCTGTGCGACACCTCTCACCAAATCGAGCGAGAAGGTGCGCAGACGCTGGTGTTCGACAAAGGAGCGGACAGCGTGGACTTTGCGCTCGTCAACCGGGTAAAACCGGGGGATATTGTCGTAACACAGGACTACGGCCTTGCGAGTATGTGCCTTGCCAAGCGCGCACGCGTGCTGAACCAGAATGGTCTGGAGTACACCGCCGACAATATGGACGCCCTCATGCTGCGGCGTTATGAAAACAAAAAGCTCCTCCGTGCCGGAAAGCACCCCAAGGGGAGCCCAAAGCGGACGAAGGAACAGGATGTCAGGTTTGCGGATACGCTTGAGAAAATCTTGAACTACAACCATTGATACATACTTTTGGAAGGCTGGAAAAATCCGGTTGGATATGCAAAAAAGCACCAGCCTGAGCCGGTGCTTTTTGTTGGCGGAGATGGTGGGATTCGAACCCACGTGCCCGGTTAAGGACAAAACGATTTCGAGTTTTTCCTGCTTCACGGTACTTGGTGGAAGATAGAGGTAGTTAGCCGAACTTACCAGAAGATACGAACCATCGAATTTACGCTCAAAATTTCATCAAAATCCAAAATCGCTAGGCTCCATGCGGATTTGAACCCACTTTCCAAAACGCAGAAAAATCTGCCTTTTGGAGAGAATTGGGAGAGATTTTACGCCCTTTGGAGAGAACGGGCGAGAGAGATTCCGGGAGCCAGAATCCATCCATACAATATGTTGCTTCTGACGCTGACAAAATCAAAGCAGCAAAGGATGGATGAATATGAGGACTCTGTTAGAGTGCTATAAAATACTCGAAGAATATCCCAACGGAATGACGAAAGACCAGTTCTATCGCGTTGCCCGCATCAACAAGCAACACGCCAAGTACCTTCTGGATTCCGGCCTCGTTCCGTGTATCAATACAGGAAAGAAAACACGCAAATACCATATTGCGACCCACGACGTGATCACCTACTTGTGTGACCGTGAGGACAATCCTGAAAAGTATAAGGTTCCAACGGGCTTTTATATCGGAAAGAACGGCTGCTCCAAGCGGCACCCGGACAAGCCTGCCGCAGAGATCATCCGCTTCAATTTTACAGAACCGGAAAAAACAGGACTGTATACCCTATGGGAAAATCTCACGGTTGGATATGATGATCTGCTGACCACCCCGGTAGTTTCGGAACTGACGGGCTACTCTGCACAAAGCATCCAGCGATGGTGCAATCAGAAGATCCTTGTTGGTTTCAAAATTCGTGGCACGCTGACGATTCCACGGCTTGCAGTCGTTGAGTTTATGTCCGGCGACCGTGCAACGGCTATCGTCCGAAAATCCCAAAGGCACCTTGATCTGCTCCGCACCTATGCACAGGACTGCCATGAAGGTGCAATGACAATTACATATTAAACGAACAGGACTGCTCCACAGTGCAATGTGTGTGAAGCAGTCCTGTTTGCTTAGTAGGGATTTATATGTCTTTCTTGTCGAGCTGGATGCGGGACATTTCCGAAAGAATCGCTTTCTTTTCATGCTCCTGTAAATACACAGGATTCAGTTTTGACTTCGTATATTTCAGATAGCTGTCAACAGTCTTTTGCATCAGCACAGCTGTAAAGTACCGCTCCCAACTGAAATATTGCTGGCTTTCCACATGATTTTCCGGCGATTTCAGAATTTCATCGACCTCTGTGTCTTCGAGCAATCCAGAACGAAGAATCAACCATTCAAATGATTCTGGCAGGTAAATATGAGAATCCGGCTGGAGGGCAAGCAGTTGCATAATGCGCTCCATCTGCGAACCAAATGCCGCACCGTCTGCAACCACCAGAATATTCTCCCCTGCACGGTCAGACAGCATTTTGAAAATGTTGGACTTTCCACCAGCAGATTCGCAGAAAATTCCGTTTTCGGCGCAAACAGCCTGAAAAAACTGGAATCCCGAATTGGAATCCTCTGTAATGATTGCCGCTGGTTTTAGTTTCTCCAACCCCATCGGCTTTCCGTAAATTCGGAAAAACTCATTGTAGGTCTGTTTCAAGTCTCCGAAGTGTTTGGATGCCCGGATGCCGTAAATTTCCGTTACGCTATACGGTAATGTTTCAAGTCCTTCCCGCGTGACGAGCACATAGTAGTTGTCTGTTTTCTGAATCGCTGCGGCAAATTCCTTTGAAGCAGTAAAAGCATTCCCTTCATCAATAAAAACGATACTCTGCGAAAGGTCGGAAAGCTGTTTTTCCCACTGCCGCCCGGAAAGAACAACGCAATCCTTCTCGCATTGCAGTTCTATTCCACTGTCCGGGCCTAGTTCCTCGTATTCCCGAATCATCTCCACGAGCGTTGTTTTTCCTGTGGCACTATCTCCACGCAAGATCGTGATGTTCCGGCGTATTTCAAAATCGAACTTGATTTTTCGGTTTTGTACAACGACCCGATATGCTCCTGTCATAAAAAATCCTCACACATAAAGTCCTGCAACGGGGACAAGTTCCCGCATGGAGTGAACAATTTGATCGGTGTTCAGGATGCGGATGGTAAATGTTCCATTTCCAAAATCCATGAGATGCCGAAGGTTGATGGTAACATCCCGATTTTCAGCGATTTTTAACAGCCATTTGGCACAGTTATCTCCACAGGTCGAAGCGTTGAACACCTTTTCCGGCTCGTTGGCGATCAAAATCAAGGTCTTTACTCCGCCCGACAACTGCACCGGGGGAATCTTCCCCAGCACCGGACTATCGATCACACCGCTGTCCAGTACAGTGGAATGGTCTACGTCTTGTATCATCTCACGAGTAAGCGGAGCCGTGATCCACTCCTCTGCATAAGTGTTCTTAAAATAAACAGCGGTGTTGTAGATCACGTTCGGCATATCACCGTAAAAAACATTAAGCATATAAGCATCTTCTCCTGTTACATCGGTTGACACTTTTATTATCACCATTGTAAGCGTTTTTTCTGGTGAATGTCAACCTGTTTTTCATTCATTTCGGAGGGAGGGATGGTTTTCAACATGAACACACCCATACAGTTGAAAATCCGAGGTCACACCAAATGACGCTGGACTACTTCTATGGTCAGTCAGGCGAGTTGTTCTCCTACTTCCGCATCCCGAAAGCACTGTTCCAAGACAGCCGTTTCTCCACCGATGCCCGGACACTGTACGGCATCCTGCTGGATCGCATCATCGTTCCGCATTTCCGAAAGTGCAATATCAAGCTGGTAGACCTGAAAGCCACCGACTTGCAGAATTTCTATAACAAACAGCTTGAATGAGTCAAGACAAATTCGGTGATCCATTATCATGCAAGCAGCAACAAGCAATCAGTTCACTCGCCCGTTGGAGAGAATGCAGGAGAGAACAGACCTTGAAAACCAG
>OIBK01000657.1_pt1 | contig 14754 bp, 8 predicted proteins | sample 1581021 | NCBI WGS metagenome assembly OIBK01 (sample SAMEA3882554, study PRJEB24775) | human gut metagenome | biome: human-associated habitat; feature: intestine environment; material: feces | place: Netherlands | collected 2009/2010
AGCCATCTTTTTTCTTTTTTCAGATAAATTCAGAGAGGGTATGACTCGTTGTGAGTCATACCCTCTCTGCTCTGGAACTATCTATTGATATGCTCCCTTCTAGGTAGACAAGTGAAATAATAAAAACTTGTCACTTAGGAGGGAGCATATTTTATGTCTAGAAGAAAAGTATCTGTTGAGGATAAGATATATGCTGTAAATCTATATCTGGATGGAAAAGAAAGCCAACGGCGAATTGCCGATATGTTTGATGTAAGTCTCGCATCTGTCCAACAATGGATTCGAAACTATGAATCTATGGGAGCAAATGCATTCACATTGAAAGGGAATAAAAAATATTCCAAAGAATTGAAACAACAAGCAGTCTTAGATTATTTAGCAGGCTATGGTTCTCAAGATGATATTTGCAAAAAATACGGGATCCGTTCAAAAGGTAAGTTACAAACTTGGATAAAGAAGTATAATGGTCATGAAGAATTAAAATCTTCTGGAACAGGAGGAATCATTATCATGACCAAAGGAAGAAAAACCACTTTTGAAGAACGGGTTGAAATAGTACAGTATTGTATCGCACATGATCGTAATTATGCCCAAACAGCAGAACAATACCAGGTGTCCTATCAACAGGCTCGCAATTATATAGTCAAATATGAAGCTGGTGGAGTGGAAGCTTTAAGAGATAACCGTGGCAAACGAAAACGTCCCGATGAGATGAGTGAATTAGAAAAACTGCGTGCTGAAGTTAAAATTTTAAAAGCAGAGAAAGAACGTGCCGAAATGGAGGCATCTTTTTTAAAAAAACTCGAAGAAATAGAGAGGAGGCGGGGCTAAGCCTGGTCCGTCATGAACATATATATCAGGCAATCAAAGAAGAACACAAAGAACATAATTATCCAATCGCTGCACTTTGTAAACTTGCTAATGTTTCTAGAGCAGCTTATTATAAATGGCTACACAGAGAAATTCCTAAAAGTGAACAAAAGAATAGGTTTATTGCCGACGAGATAGAAAAGATTCATACAGACTCACCAGATAAAGGCTATCGAAGGATCAGAGATGATCTGGAACGATATCATGGTATTGATGTAAACGATAAACGTGTGCTACGCATTTGCCGTAAACTTAATATAAAATCAACTATCAAGTATTCTAACAACGGATGCACAAGACAGGCTGCAAACCCTCAGTATATAGCTGAAAACATACTTAATCGGGAGTTCACTGCCAAAGCACCAAATGAAAAATGGCTCACTGATGTGACAGAATTCCATTATTATATTGGGATGGAAAAGCATAAAGTTTATCTAAGTGCAATACTGGATCTATATGATAGACGGATTGTTTCGTATGTTATTCGTGATAAGAACAACAATGCTTTGGTGTTTGATACGGTAGACAATGCTTTACTTAGAAATCCTGGTGCGCAGCCACTGTTTCACAGTGACAGGGGATTCCAATATACGAACAGGACATTTCATACAAAACTTGTAAATGCTGGAATAATACAAAGCATGTCGCGAGTTGCTAAATGTATCGACAATGGACCAATGGAAGGCTTTTGGGGAATTCTGAAGAGAGAGCGATACTATGGAAAACGATTCACCGATAGAGGTACTCTCGTAAAAATGATCGAAGATTATATAGATTACTACAACAATAAACGCTTGCAAAGGAATCTCGGAATTTTAACACCAATGGAAAAACACGAAATTTACTTGCAAGCTGCATAAAAACTGCCAGCAGATAAATTTCTACTGGCAGGAAAAATTTATATTTTTTCAATTGTCTACTTGACGGGGAGCGGTTCATTTCCCGACAGCCCCTTGCAAGTTAAGCTTTGTTATTTTTTTTTGATGAAGGCTTTTTCATTTGCTGATGCTGGAAGGTCTGGAGTTGTTCCCTTTGGAACCAGACGAACCTCAATTGCCTCGAGACGTTTTGCGTATCCTTCTGTTCCTGAAGATTCTCCATTCTTAGCCCATGCAAGCCATCCATAATCCTGAGCATGAACTCTGTAGTATACATCATAGTTCTTTGCTACATCACCAGACAGTTGGATCTGAATTGCTTCCAGACGTTTACACTGTCCAGTTGTTCCGGATAATGATCCGTTAGATGCCCAATTCTTCTCCCATCCAATATCCTGAACGTGAGATCTGTACTGGATTGAGCTGTTCACTGAAGACGGGAGTTTCATACGGATAGATTCCATACGTTTGCACTCGCCTTCTGTACCTGCCATAGCACCGTCATATACATATGCCTGTGTACCATAGTCCTGTACATGTGTCTGGTATCCGACCAGTCTTGCTTTCATAGCTTCTTTGATAGTATCAATAGGTTCTGGTGCGTTGTCCCCTTTGGTAACCAGCTGAATCTTGATTGCTTCAAGACGGTATCCGTAACCAGCTGTTCCTGCTTCTTCGCCATTCTTAGCCCATCCGAGCCATCCGAAGTTCTCGGCATGTACGCTGTAGTATACGTCATAATTCTCTGCAACTTCACCAGTCAGTCTGATCTGGATTGCTTCCAGACGTTTACACTGTCCTTCTGTACCGGATTCTGCTCCGTCTTTACTCCAGTTCTTTTCCCAACCGATGTCCTGACAGTGAACTATGTAAGATACGGACATTTTTGTACTCTTTGTAGCTGTAGCTGTAAATTCCTTACCAGTTTCATCTGTGTATTTAGCAGTTGCTGTGTAGATGATCTGACTGTTCTTGTCTTCTTTAACAACATCTGCAGTTACGTCATTAGAATCTTTACAACGGCTGCATACGAATGTTGCAACAGCTGTATATCCTTTTTCTTTATCAGCTGTCCATTTCCATCCGTCTTTTTCTGAGACTTTATAGTCATGACCGAGAGCAGCTACTTCTTCTGTCTTAGTACCTTTGTAATCTTTGCCTTCAAATGTAACTGTAGCTGTGTAAGTAATCTTACCTGCCTCTGTACATGTTGCGCCATCAGATTTCTCAGTTACTTTTGCATCAACTGTTTCTACATGTTTCTCATCATTTGCACATGTAAATGTTGCTGTTGCTGTGTAAGTGTTGTTTTCACCCTTTGTCCAGTTCCATACAGGAGCACCATACTTATGGCCAAGGGCTGCCAATTCAACTTCATATGTATCTGTTAATGTACCAATTTCTGTCTTACCTTCAGCATCCTTTACTGTTGCTGTTGCTGTATAGACATCTTTACCTTTTTCTGTACATGTTGCAGCTACAGATTTCTCTGTATCTTTAACTGCATCAGCAACTGTAATCTGCTCTGCTTTAGGTTCATCATCACATACAGAACACTTAACACCTGTTACAGATGCTGTATATCCAGTTACATTGCCGTTGTCATCTTTTACTGGTTCCCATGCCCATGTACCTGTGTACTGGTGCTGACCTGCGTCAGATGTCTTCTTATCAGATGCAGTATATCTGTAACCATCATCTGTCTTACCTGTTGCTTTGTAAGTAGATGTTACACCCTGATCACATGTACCAGTGTGACTAACAAGTTTAGCCGTTGCAGTTACTTTTTCTGAAAGAGCTTTCTCAATAGAATCTCTGTTAGCTTTGTTTGTTGCATTTTCATCTGATTCAAGGAGACAATCCAGTTTATTGATCTGATTTGCACAAGTTTCACATTTCAGATTCTGGAATGTAACGCTTGTGTGATCATCGCTCCACTCAGCATCTGTTGCTGTGTAAGCATGTCCTTCTGCTGCGTTCTTCTGAGCTTCATCCCAGATAGCTTTTCTTTTCTCGTATGTAGAATTAGCCTGTTCATATTTGGACTTAACAGGTTCTGTAATACAAGCACCGCACTCTGGGCAAACATAGTTGTCCGCTTCGTTCCAGTTACCGCTATCAGTCTTTGTATAGTATGTTTCATGGAACTTGATGTAATGATGCTCGTGTGCTGTACCTTCTTCTTCAACACGTGTACCGTCTTTAATCAGGCCGCAGTCAGAACAACGTTCTTCTGTAAATGCGTTGCGTCCGCATGTTGCAGGTACAGAAACTGTCTTATAGTTATGAGAATCACCTGTCAAAGTCTTCAAATCAACTGTATCAACAAAGTTTGCAGACCACATGAACTCGTCATTATCATTGCTCTGACTGCCCATGAACTGCTGATACTTCTTGTAGTTTGTATAAGTCGGATTGTAATCTGTCTCTTCGAATTCATAACCGTAGCTGGAATGGTCAAGCAGTTTGCTCTTACCTGAAATGAACGCGAAGTTTGTACCGATTGAAACAACCAGTTCGTCACCCTTCACAGTCAAACCTGCGATTGGATGATTTGTGACAGTGAAATCTGCACTCTTTTCATCTGTTGTTGTAAACGCCATACCGCCAAACAACTTTGTATTATCACGTTTTGCAGATACTGTATTGTATTCCTTCACAATGGCTACTGCACCGTCTGCAGGATTGTAGGAAACGATATCGTTGGATACGTTGAAGTAAATCTTACCATCTGTATACAGTGCTGCTGTCAGACCGATGGATGGGTAAATGCTCTGTTCATCCACAAACTGTGCATACAGTTTGGTCAGAAGATCATTCTTCTCCATCTTACCGTCTTTGTTCAGAACGCTTACAAATGTATCGTCATCATCGTCGTTTTCCTTGTCTGTGAAATTAATCAGTGTCTCATAATCGCTGTCGCCATCGCCTGTATCCTTATTTGTCAGTTTATGACGAACAATCTTGTACTCTGCAGCCTTCTGGCTCTGATTCATGCTTGTACTGTTTACTCTGTCAAACAGGTCTGTCGAATCATACATATAGTAAGCATAACCATCTGCATAGTAAACATTACTTGCTGCACGAGCCATCCATGCTTTTTCATATGTTGTATCTGTTGCTTCATTCTGATAAAGTGATCTTAAAACACTAAAGTTATCCTGATACAATTTTCTTGCATCTGTATCGCTGAACAGGAAGAAGACATGGTTCATATCACCATCTGTCTCGACACGGTCACGACTCATAACTTCTGTGTAGACATCTGTATAACAAGGGTCTACATAGTACCACTGACCATCCACCTTGACTGCATTCCAGTAATGGTCGGAACCGAAGTCTTCCTGTTCTTCGCCATACATTGTAACGTTGGACTGGAAGGAAATTCTTACAAGGTCAACTGTGTAGCCTGCATTGATATCCAGTGTCTTACCATCTGAACCATAGTACAGTTCTTTGGCTGTCTTCCAGTTATCACATACTTCAGATGTAGATCCATCACCTGCTGTCACTGTTTTCTTACTGTCATACGCATCTGTCTTATCAGGATCAATCAGATAGATATCTTTATCCAGGCACTGCACAAGATATGAAAAAGCTCTGGAGTAACCCAAACATACAGATGTACCCATACCGAATGCACCAAACTGAGTACCTTCCCAATAGTTGATGACACCAGTTGTCATACCGGTTGCAGCCTGCTTCGCATAGATTGGAATCGCCTGCTTAAAGCTTGTTTCCTTCGTTCCATCACCGTTCATATCCAATGCCGGATCATCGCTATCTAACTGCCGCTGAGTAAGCTGCTCAACAGTCACCTTAACTCCAGGAGCATTCTCAGGGTCTGCCTCAACACCATTTTCTTCCGCATCTTTGATAAATGCGTCTGCCTGCTCTTTAAGCTGATCAGCAGCATCATCACCAAAGTTAGTTCTTGCAAATGCATCTGGATCTTTATCAATATCTGTCTTATGCTGTTCAACATAAGCCTTTGCCTGTTCCTGAGCTGCTTGTTTTTCAGCATCCGTTGGATTCTCAGGATCAGCAGCCTTTGCTAATGCCTGTTTATAAACAGCATCCTGAATGGCATTCTCATAAAAAGTAACAAGTAAATTCTGCTTAATGCCTGCATAAATCTGATCATGGAAATTCTGTTTGATCTGTGGTTCGTAAACCTTATAGATCTCATCGTAAACTTCATCCTCATGCTTCTGCTTCTGAGGATCCTTTGCGATCATCGGCTTGTCATCATCTGATTTCTTACCGGAGTTCATGATGTAGGACATATCAAATGTATTGTTATGGGCCAACCAGTCATTCAGAACAAGCAGCTTCTGTGCCTTTGTCTGTGCACCTGATGCTGTAACTGCAGCAAGAGCTTCATCTCTTGCATTTGTTACATCTGGACCATAATACTTAATACCTAACTTATCACCATATGTGAAAGTAAAGATCATACCTGTCAGGTCATCGTAGCTCACCTTGCCATCTCTGATATCCTGAACAGATTTGCCGTCTAAGGCAAGCATCTGACCAAGGATACCAAGACCATCTGTATCATCGTTGAAATCCAGAAAGAATGGATTCTGAACACCGAGTACATTAGCATTGGCTGACCACTGATTCAGATACTGCTGATACATACCAACAACTGTATTAATCTGGTCTTCTGTCAGCTTCTTGGTTTCAGCCTGTTCATCTGCTTCATACAGGTCTGCTGTGCTGATATTAGATTCATTGGATTCTGTGCCGGCTTCTCCGCCAACCATTTCGAGATCCCCCAATGCTTCACGCAGGCTCTGGATTGCAGGATCTTCTTCATCAATCTCCACGTCCTTTGTCAACTGTTCTGCAACAGCTGCATTGGCACCCTCGAACTGGATGACTGGTGTCTGTATTGTAATACCTGAAATAGTTACTTTATTTTCATCAGTATCTGTGTTTGAAGAATCAGTAGTTGCTTCTGTTGCATCATCTTCTGTCACAGAATCTTCTGTTGCTGGATCTTCTGCCTCATTTGTATTGGTGTTATCCAGCCCGGCTTCTGTAGTATTTTCCTGCACTGCTGGTGTTTCTTCAGGTGCAGTCTCTGCAAGAACTGTTGAAGGCACTACACTGAATACCATCATAGCAGAGAGGAATAAACTCAAAAGCATTTTACTTCTCTTTTTCATAATGTCTACCCTTCCTTTCGTGTTTGTATTAGATAATTCATATTATGTTTTTTGTTTGCCCCCACCTCATTTCCATTATATTTTATTTATACTCCACCCTCTATTATATGCTACTGTAATTCGTATTTTGCATATATTTTTGCATATAATATAGTAATTAGGTATTTACTTTAATATATCACTGCTAACTGTTTTGTTCAAGACATACTGACGTTTTTTAGCACAAAAACACATCGAAAAGTCTGGTTTTCAGGTTTCTGGCATGTATAAACGTAATAAAGAAATCCCCCCGTATCTTATGATTTGTTAAAATACGGGGAATCATCAGGTTTTTTCTTACTTATTTATATAGAATTTACATATTGATGCGACAGAGGAGTCTTTTTTAGTTCAGTTCCTCAAGAATTGCTGCTGTGAGTTCTTTTCTGTTTGTCTTGAAGTGGAAATACGGTCTTTCCTTGATTACGCGGATGTCTACCGGATATTCATATTCTTCCAGTGCATCTGCAAGACCTGCTTTTACTTCATCCAGACTCTTTGTTTCATCAAGGATTACAAAGAAATATGGAAGGAAATATCCTTCATGATCCTGATCTGGTACAAAGCAGAAGAATCCATCTTCTACACCAGCTACACGTACTGCTTTTGTCTCCATTCTCATCATGTAAAGTTCTCCGCCACCGAAACGCTTTGTTGTTCCACGTCCAAGAATGTATACAATTCCGTGTTCATTGATGTAAGCTTTATCTCCCGTATGTAACCAGCAGTTCCCATCTGGATGATTGATCAGTGTTCTTTCAGTAAGTTCATCACCTCTCCATCCCGCATAGTGGAGCATCATAGCAGGACCCGTCATACATAATTCTCCGATTTCTCCATAATTCAGTTCTTCCAGATCCTCTGAGAATACTGCCATAGTTGTTGCCGGCATTGGCATTCCAACGCATCCGTCTACCAGCGGGAACATCGGATTTGGAAGTGTAAAGTTTGAACATCCTTCACTCTGACCATATCCGGCACTTAAAGTTGCTTTAACATTATGCTTATGGAAGAATGCTTCTACTTCTTGTGTTTTCCTTTCGTTCATTGCTTCAGCTCCGGTTCCGATACTTCTTAGATGAGACATATCGTAATCTTCCGGAATTCTGTCACTCTTCATAAGCATTTCACAGAACATTGGAATCAGTGCCCAGAAGTTTGGCTTCTGCTCCATAAATGCGATATCAATATCTTCCAGCGGACAGAATGGATCAAGTACCATAATCAGTCCTGCTGACAATGGGAAGATTGCCATTGATACAGTTACTGCAATCAGTGCAGGTGGTAAGATTGGCAGCCACCATTTTTCCGGTACATCTGACGGCGGAATAAAGATGGACATCTGGAATGCAGTTGCTACTATATTAGAAGAAGAATGAATAACTAATTTAGAGATTCCTGTGGATCCGCTTGTATATGCGCCAAATACTGGTCTGTTCACATCTTCTTGTGCCATATAGTCTTCTGTATAATCTTTCCCAAGTGCCAGGAACTCGTCCCATGTAAGATCTCCTTCTGTTGTCTCTATCGCACCGGTATATCTGGATGCAATTTCTTTTTCAACATAGTCCGGGACAGATTTTCTATCTGCATAATCATATGGAGAAACCTTAATTACACGCTTCATTGGTGTCGTTGCACGGAACAGATCTTCATCTGACTTTGATGTATAATCCATGACAAATGCTGTCTCTGATTTTGATTTTCTGATTGCAAAACATAATTCTTCTGGAATGTCATCTCTGCAGATAATTGCAGCTCCGATTCTTTCTGCTGCGATCAGAAGGATAAAATGTGCCGGAACACTTTGCAGAAATACAGGAATTCTGTTTCCTTCACCAAATCCAAGTATCTTTAAAGATTTTGCTGCTTTATCAACTTCTCCCCAGAATTCTTTCCATGTAATTTTGTTTCCGTAATATTCAAATGCAATTTTATTTTCGTCTGGATTTTTTGCTCTTAAAAACGTTTCAACAGTTATTGTTGGCACTTCAACGTTGCGCAGTGCTTCTGGATAAAACTGTAACCATGGTTTATCAACGCTCGCTTTTCCAGTTAATGTTGCTCCTGTATTTTCCATAATTATTTACTTCCTTTTCCGATTATTTATTTGTTTTATAATGACGATTCGTATTCTATCATGGATATTTTTCCTTTTCAATAGAAGTGGTGAATTTGGCATATTGAATCAAACAAATCAACTAATTCATTTTTTTCAGGATTTCATTCAATAGGAAATTTTTTGTATAAAAGTTCTTGTTTTCTTATTTTGTATGCAGTACACTAAAATTATGATAGAAGAGAGGGGCTTTTGATTATTATGAAAGAAAAAAACAGATTCAGTGTTCTGTTAGAGCATCTGACATCTATGGCCAATTTAAAAAATTATGTACTTGCCAAAGCTGTGCAGTATGATGAATCTTATATAAGCAAATGGATTAGTGGAAAATCACTTCCAACAGAAAAAAATCACGAAATTATTTTGCAGAATATCAGCCAGTGTATTGTTGAGGCTCTGACTGATGATAACCGGGACACTTTTTTAGAAGAATATCAAATTTCTGACGTTTCGAATCTTCAGAAAGCGATTTACGATCATCTCGAATCTGAATATACATATGTAAAAGAACTTCAGGTAACAACTGGTTCTAAAGTGGCTACTAAAATTTCATATTATCCGGAACTTACACTGGATCAGTTTATCTTTAAAATGAAACATCCATCACTCCGTAAAGTACAGTCGCTAAATATTTATGCTATGGTAGATATTCTGAATGTAGACACGAATTATCAGCTTTTAATTGCTGAATTTAACAGCATGCACAATGACATAGGACTTGTGCTTCCAGGAGTTCATTTTTCTTTAATGATTGATTTGGAATCGTCTTCAGATAATCCGGTTTATACGGCTGGTTTCCTGATGAATTTGCTTTCAAATCTTTCGAATATTGATTTTAATCTTTATTGCGGAACACAGGCACAGAAAAAAATGGTTTTTGCGATTAAAGATATTTATTCGCTTTCAGGTATGTTAGTTGATCAGAACCATTGTCTTGCTGTTACAACAATTGAAGATTCGTCTCTTTCAACGGAACTTTATTACAAATTAAAATTACTTTGCAGCAAAGAAACATTGCTTATTCGACGGACATCTATTCCTGAAATGATTCGTACTTACGAATATGAGCATTCACTGTTTGCCCGGAATTCTTCTTGTCTGCTTGGACATTTTACAGAACATTTTCTTCCAACTGATTTACATAATGAGCTGCTTGATAAGTATGGCTCTTTTATAGGAAAGACATACAGACCTGTACTTCAAAAAATGCATTCTCTGGTATCGCAGATACTTGCTGTTACACCGATAAGAGCACTGATTTATGCTTCTGCATTTACAGATTTTACAGTTACTGGCGAATTGGATTTCTATGGTTATCGAATTCAGCTTTCGCCGGAACAGCGTCTTCATTTTTTTAAGCATATGAAACATCTGCATGAAATTTCAAATGCGCTTCAGATTAAGATTTTGCCGAATGGTTTGCTGTCTGATTACCAGCATATCCCAAGACCGACACTGTTTTTTGCAGATGAGTTTTCTTATTTGCGTTTTAGGAGAAATACACCGTATTACAATATCTGTATTCCGAACAAAATTAGTTTGAATCGAATTTTTTCGGCCTTTTACGATACCGTTTGGGAGTTTGAATCCTGTATTGCACCGGATGCATATCTTACTCATGCAATCCATTCTGTAGAAATTTTGCAATCAGATGCTTCAGGTGATGTGCACAATTAAGAGAAGTCAAGTGGGCTGTTGCAAAATAGATGAGTAATCATCTATGGAGCAATAGCTCCATTTTTATGTCCAAAAGCAGAAAACGGACTCCGAAGGTAAATGCACCATAGCGAGTACTCCTTAAATTTTACAGCCGCCATCCCTGGCGACTGTATGTTTGATATTTTATTTTCTGATATGTGCTGGAAGATTCTCAGACCATGGTAACAAATCTTCTAGGAAGCTACGGTCTGTATCTTCCATATGCTTTGGTATCTCCTCCAAGAGATACTCAAAATAATCATATGGTTTAAGATTATTAGCTTTTGCTGTTTCAGCAATACTATATATCATGGCTGATGTTTTGGCACCATTGATTGTATCAATCATCTGCCAGTTCTTCTTGCCTACACAGAAACCTCTGATAGCTCGCTCACTTGCATTATTATCGATTGGTACATCGCCATCTGTGAGGAATACCTTGAGGTATTTTTCCTGGTTTAATGCATATTTAAATGCATCCTGAAGCTTACATGAGCCCGATACATTTGCCTGATTTTGTTTTAGGTACATAAACAAGGCATCCACAAGCGGTTTGATTATTGCCTGTCGTTGCTCAAGTCGTTCATTGGAAGTCAGATCCTTTAGCTTACCTTCTTCCCGGTAGATTGCCTGAATCTGCTTCATGGCAATGTATGATACGGTTCCTTTTTGAGATCCCTTTGGAATCACTTGTAGAGCCTGCTCGAATCGGCGTCTCATGTGAACCCAGCAGCCCGCAATGGTTAGGTCTTCTTTCTCTTTTTCAAGAGTGTGATAGACCTGATATCCATCGGTCACACAGATTCCACTGAAATCCTTTAGGAATTCTCTAGGATGTGAGGCATTTCTGGTGAGCTGATAATCATATAGGATTATCTGTTGTTCAGGATTCATATACCCTGAACGGTAGACCCACATATAGCTCTTGCTACCTGCAGCTCGGCCATCCTTGTTTACGAGAACCGGAGTTTCGTCGGCCTGGATTACATGATAGTCATAGATTAGCTTATGCAGATAATCATACATAACTGATATGTAGGTCTCACCAAGACGGATCATCCAGTTGGCCATGTTTTGGCGGGTGATTGCCAGACCATAGCGTTCAAACTCTTTTTCTAATCGATAAAGAGGAAACGCATTTACATACTTACCATTCATGATAGCTGCAGCAATAGATGCTGATACAGGACTTCCTTTAAGAAGAGCCTTTGGATGATCAGCTTTCACTATACGATTATCCTTCTTGCTGGCATATACACCTACATGATGCTCTGTAACTATGACCTTTGCTGGGATAAATTTATATCGCTTTGAGATTGCATCTGGAAGCTGCTTCCAGCCATTCTCGCCAAACTCAGCAATAAGCTCTTCTTCTGTCATGTAGTGATTAACACGATTTACAGGAAGACCTGACATATCAGCTTCCTTTTTGCCAACCTTTTTCTTTCCGCGTGGCTTAGGCTCCAGGTCTTCTGGCTCCTCGGCGGATAGATCGCATACTGCTTCAGATTCATTAAAAAATATGATGTTTCCATCTACTTCCATAAATGAAATCTGGTCAGTATTATCCATCTTTTCGGAAGAACGTCCGAAGCGGGCATTGTTGGAAAGAATTATCTGTTCCATCATGCGCTGCAGCTTGTCGTTACCAGATTGAACCTCTTTTGTTAGCTGCTCAATCTGATTTACGGCTTTACTCAACTCTTCCTGCTGATTGAGAAACATTTGTATAATAAGCGACTTGTCTACTGTATTAAGTTGTTCTTCTGTGTACTTAATTGCCATAATGGAACCTCTCTTTTTACTAGTTCTATTATAGCGTATTGCCTTGAATTATGCCAATTTAAGGCATTTAACCAATAGGCATTTTGACGGTGGATAACACCTCTGAGAAACTGAATATTTCCAGTTTTTCAGAGGTATTATCCACGAAATTAATAATGATTGTGTAATTCAGATGACTTATTACACTATCTGTATTCTGTTCGTGGATAAGTGCCGGTAACAATTAAATATGCTCCATAATGAAGGATTTTATTTTCTACGTATTGCACAAAACTAAATGGCTCTAGGCGGGTTAGTAAGCTCTGTGATAGGGCGCTTTGCAACAATGGAGAAGCCTTCCATGAGAAGTTTGTATTGTTCTGAGGTAATCTCAAGGGCCTCTGCTGTATTACGAGGCCAGCTGAATGCTCCGACATCAAGTCTCTTGTAGAGAAGCAAAAAGCCGTCACCTTCCCATAGAAGGCCTTTGATTCTGGTATTCTTTTTGCCGCAAAATAGAAACAGGGTGTCCTTATCATATGGATCCAGCTGGAACTGAAAACGGATAATGTTTGCCAGGCCCTCAATTCCACGCCTAAGATCCGTTTGTCCGCAGGCTATATATATTTTTTTGAATCCACCAGTTGCATTATTAAGCATGCTTCATCACTCCTATTAACTTTAGTAGAAAAGCTTCTGATACTGATTCAGATATTTCAATCTTAAAGTTGGGACATGATATCACTGCTGCTGGCTTGTCTTTACATGAGTATGTGGCAACTGGTAATTCAACAAAAGCTGGCATAGCGGGCTCTGATAATACTGAGAGTTCAGAGGATTCAGCTGATATCTGACATGATTCCAGGCATCTGTCCTGAACCTTTTGTAAGCGTGTTGCAAATGTAGACTGCGCAATTCCCCGTGATTTACACCAGGCGGACATGCTCATGCCATCTGGCCTTTCATTGTACTCTTTAACCTGTTGAATCCACTGTTGGAAGCGGATTTCACGTTTTACTGAAGTAGATTTACCCATTTAATTTTGACTCCTTACGATTTATTCGACGTAATCGGCGAATTCGACGAATTCGGCGAAAATACCGATTACCTTCGTAAGCTAATTATCTAGGAAAATGGGCAGGTCTACAAGAGTACCACCTATGGAGCGTTTACTTTAATACCATAATTTCTCGAATATGTGAAAAAGATAAGTTATTAACTAAAACATCTGGATCTGTTACAAATTCGTTCGACACTGTCGAACTTTTTCCAAAATCTGGTAATTTAAATTCGCTCGACACTGTCGAACCAATTTGAGGATATACTTTATAAAACTGTCTACAAGCCTTAAAAAGCGTATAATTCATTCCTTTTTGATCAATTTGCTTTTCCAGATTTTTCAAAAGATGAGAACCATATTCTGCTCTGTCACTGCCATCTTGTTCATATTCTACTATATAATAACCAATCGCCCAATTGCGCTATGTCATAAGCTGATTTACAGCACTTTTTGCTGCTGAACTTGCTTTATCATTTATTTGCTTAATACTATCTGCAAGCAGTTCAAATTCCATTGCATTACCTCCAATACATTGTCCTAAGACTGTTATAAATTCGCATAGACACAGTATACCACAGCTCCTGTGTCTATGCGATTTCTTTGGCCAACTTGACCAAAAGTTCTCTCATATGTTGACAGCAGGCACCCGTAGCCGTGCTTTTCAGCACGAAGAAAGGCCCTGACTCTCCAAAATCATTATCTGGAAAATCAGAGCCTTCCGGCTTGGAAATAGCCTAGCACGGCTACCCCTACAGTAAACATATGCAATTACTCAAAATACTAATAATTATGGTAAAATACTAAAAAGGCTCACCAGAACACACACAATATTCTCTAGTGAACCTTTTTATTCTTCCATCCTCATCACAAAATAGATGACAAATTTCTTCCATTTTTCTATTTCTGGCTTTTTTGTTGCCGATACCTTCATAACATCGTTATACACAAAAAGTAATGTTACAAAGTCATGAATACTCATGTGTTGAGCTTGAATTTGTTTTTTCACAGCCGGTGTGAGGTAACGATTCATTTCGTCAGCCATCATTTGAATCACTTCACGTGGCGTTGCACCTACTGGAATTTCATAAGTACTTGGGAATAAGAAGCCCTCTACCGGATATGTAGCAGGTCTTGTACCCTTCATATATGGAT
>OIBK01000664.1_pt1 | contig 14643 bp, 10 predicted proteins | sample 1581021 | NCBI WGS metagenome assembly OIBK01 (sample SAMEA3882554, study PRJEB24775) | human gut metagenome | biome: human-associated habitat; feature: intestine environment; material: feces | place: Netherlands | collected 2009/2010
CGTAACGCCTGCTACATGATTTTTCTTCTCTGTGAATTTACGGGCCACCCAGGTACCTTTTGTTTCTGTAGTATCTGCTGCGGAAATACAACCGCTTTCTACAATGTTTCCTTTTGTGTCATATTTCAGACGGTATCTGACTCTTTCGGCAGAAGTTGCGGTTCGCAGACGACGTTTTGCATCATACTCATACTTAAAATTATTTCCTTTTGGGTCTATGATCCCGGTTACATCACCAGTCGCATTGTACTCAAATTTCTGCCGATTCTTCTGAGCATCTGTAACAGAAATGAGATTATTTTCTGCATCATAAGTATATGTCTGTCCGAACTCCTCCCGGAATAACGCAATGCCATCTACAAACGCAAGATTGGCATTATGGCAGTATGTATACGCTACCTGAATACTTGCATAATCATTTTTTGCCACGTAAACATCACTCAGGAACTGCCAGTCCAGAATATCCGGGCTGAAATTGGTGTAGTGCACATCAGTTGTGTCATCTGCTGCCACAAAAACAACTTCGACACCAAATCGGCGATTCTTATCATTGTCTGTTTCCGGAAGACAGGTTCCCCTTCCCCATGCGTTTACCATGAAGGTATCGCCTTTCTTTCCTGTAAGATCCAGAACCTTTGTCAGTCGTTTGGATACTTTCGGCTCACCCATAAAGCGGAAAATATGTTTTTCCAGTCCTCCGACACCTTCTGTGACTGTTTCTGATGCCAGACGGTATACTGCCGGTTCCTGCTTTAATGTGCAATATCTGGATGGGACAAAGCAGAATCTTCCACCCCACTGAATTGCATACCATTTTGTACCTGATTTCGTCAGGACTCCTCGCAAAAGGATATTTTTCCCTTTTTCCAGAGTAGTAAGCACCTTACCGGAAAGTGAAGGAGAATCATACAGCTTATCCTCCTGTGACATTGTTCCTGATGGATAATTTCTGCATAAACGAATCACAGATTCTTCCTTCATGTATCCGGTATAGCGTTTTTTATCAATCTGCATTCCCAGATAGAGCCAGTTTTTTCCATCCGCATCTGTTTTTACAGAACGCACCGCCGCACATGTTCCTCTTGGAATTGCTTCTTCTACAATGCTTCCGCTGTCCGATGCTGAAGATCGTAAAACCGCACCGGAAACTCCAACCACTGCCGAATGGTCTCCTGTATTGCCTCCCAGATACGCAGTTGCATGACCACCATGAAGATATCCCCGCTTTCCTGCCGCAGTACGTACCTTGTACCAGTAGATATCTTCATTTTTCTCATAACAGAGTGCATACAGATGTGTACCTTTTGTCACTTCCACAACCTTTGTGCCGTTTAAGGATGGAGTTGCATAGACTGTACTCTTTGCAGCAGACACGACGATTGCACTCTGCACCGGAATAATATTAGAGGTTCCAACAGAAGTCAGTCCATCCTCAAAACTTCCTGTTTTTGTAAAACCAGATGTGGTTCCAAGATGGAAGTCTCCATTATCCACCAGATTGCAGCGGCTGACTGTACTTCCTGTTTCCAGCTGTGCCATATCGCCATATACTGTGCAGATCGTATGCATTGCCACCAGATAAACTCTCACAGAAGTTTTTACAATATCTGCCGGAAGTGTAAATGTTTTGTGCAGATGGATAAAATCTGTTGTTGTCGATTTCAGCTGTTCACTGTCTTCGTAATGCCATACATTATCCTTATCCTGATATCTTGCTCTCAGGAACACTGCACCATCTGATGCTCGATCCATTTTTGTAACTTTTACAAACATGGAAACGGTGTATGTCTGTCCTTTCAGAAGTGACACATCCTGATACCAGCATACAGATCCTGTCTTTGCCGTGCTCTCCAGTTTTAATGAGCGATTGCCAACTTTACATAACGCGGTATTCGTATTGATTTCGGTCTTTCCACTGCCATCTGAACTGATTTCTGTTTTCCAGCCACACGTTGCAGCCTGAATGATCGGATCTTTCAGAAGCTGAACAACATTTGTCTGTAACTTTGTTGCATTTTCCAGGCAATTCACATGATTTCCACTGCGGTTATATTTTCCACTGGCTGCATGTCCGAATCCATCATGAATGTGAATCAGGTTTCCGCTGTTGTTAAAACGGTATATTTCGCTTCGTTTTTTATTGTCTGTAAACTTCGTGCTGTTGTATCCATAAGTGAGAGACAGACTGTTTCCTTTCTGCGTTCCGGCATATTCTGTAATACTCTTTACACGATAAGGTTTTGTTCCGTAATAACCGTATTTTACAGAATATCCGTCAATATTATGAACTTCTGTCAGCATATGATTTCCATTGTAGACGTATTTTACTTTTTCGCCGTCAATATCTGTAATGCCTGTAAGATTGCCCCCACTATAAGCAAATATTTTTTTATTCCCGGAAGGTCCTGTGATCTGTGTCAGTGTGGTACGTTTTCCATTATTGTCTAACAGGTAATCAAGCGTTGTTTTTCTTCCAGCACCATCTGTAATAGAAATAATTCTCTGATCTGCCCAAAGTACGGACAATCTGTTCCCATTTTTATCCTGAACTTTTACCAGCCATCCATTACGGAAACGGAGCTGATTATCGTCTTTGTCATGAATTACAAGCTGCTCTGTTCCATCCGTGTGAATTGTGAGAGTCTGCTCCAGACCAGATTCGTCTTTCCATTTCTTCTCAGTAGAATCATAATAAAAATAATGAATCGTACCATCTCCGTCTGTATGTTTGTAATAATCAGTGCCTCCAATCTTTGTTTTTACCAGTGTCTGATGATAGTTCAGTGCAAATCCATATCCATATCCCAGATCTGTGGCACAGTTGTTACTGTTATACACATGCGAAAGTGCCATAGGCTCAAGGCTGCCTTCTGTGTTCATCGTGTCATGAATCATGATCAGATTTCCATTATAATCATTCACATGAACTGTCCCGGCTCTTCCCGCATCCTGACTGTGATAAGTCCAGTAATCTTCCAGACCAGAATAGTTCACATAAGAAATATCAATTCTCGGTCTCATATCCTGGTATCCATTGTCACAATCGGATGAAAGAAATTCTGTATATCCAGATAATTCATAATCGTCTTTCAGCATCAGACCATAGTTTCCACCATTCTGATACCAGTCTTTCACCATACGGGTGATATCCATGGTGATATATTTCTGTTTATCGCCTTTATAACAGCACAGATCTTCTATTGTTTCAGAGTACAGCGGCTTATTATACCAGTTAATAGAATTCGAGTTCCATGCATGAAGAACTTTATGTACTTCTACAGTACGTTCTTTGTTGTCCTCTGCCAGAGATACAAGCACCAGTCTGGCACTCACTACCATATCTCCGGTTTTCATTTCAGGAAGCTCAAAACGTATAAAGCTTCTCTGTACTTCATCTCCTCCCATCGTTTTCAGAATAATACTTTTCTGAAAATTATCCTCTTCATACAGAGAATCCACATGGGCATCATAGATTTCGGAAGCTTTCTTTGATGTAGTTGTTACCGGGTCGATCACAACTGGGTAGATACGTTCCTGGGCTTTCAACCACATCTGATTCGGGAGAAATGTAATGCGGCAAATATTCTCTTCCAGATTTTCTGATTTAAGAAGAATCGCTTCTGTTTTTTGTCCTGCTGCATCTCTCATGCATGGTGCACAAAATACTTCTTCTCCGTCTGTATCCAGAAAATGCACACAGTTATTTTCCAGAACAGGAGTTACTTCTGTCATCTGGTATAACATTGCGTATTCTTCTCTGACTGCTTCCGGGCTGTGAAGAATAATGTCTTCTTTAAGTCCTTCGCCATGCACTCTGCACTGCAGATCCGTGTTTTCAAAAATCCCCGGATATGTAACAAGATTATCTTCTGTTTTTTCAGCTTTAACAGAAGCCGCTGCACCTTCCATTCCCCATCGTAGAGCACAGGTGTCCATTGTAAGTGATGCCGTTGCTGCCGGTTCTGCACTGTCCATCAGCTGAATCGCCAGCTTGCCTTTATTATTGCAGAATTTTCTGGTTCCCGTTCCACCAGTGCTTCTTCCAAATGCAACTTCCTCTAATGTGTCATCCATTTCTTTCCAGTTTCCATCCTCATCTTCATAATGGACTGGTTCCATATAGATTTCTACTGTTCGGGAGTGATCCTGATTTTCGAACACCTTGCGGTTTGCTGTACGTTTCTCTTTTAATTCTGAGCGTGTAATTTTTTCTTTTGTCATTTGTATGTTCTTCTTTTATGTGTTTTAATTTTATATAGTGTAAATTTTCCGGAATTAATTTACATTTAAAATCATATACAAAGAACATACGTTTGTATATATCAAAACAGATTGCTTTGTTACCAGTTATGATACTTTTCACAAAAATAAGAACTACTACTGAAGCAACGAGAATGCGACGCACAGTTTTTCAATTTTGCAGTACGCGGTTCAGAATATCTGCGAAAGGTTCCATGGCGTTTTTTACTTCCTGGACAGTGTTGGTCTGGGCTCCGGCTTCGACGAGGACGGATCTTGGGCGCAGGTGGAGGTTGTAACGGTATCCGGCGAGGTAGATACCTCTGTAAAAATCTGGATAATACTGTGCCGCCTGGTATTCCATCTGGAATGAAAACGCCAGGTTGTCCTGAATATATGGATTTGGCAGATAATCAAGGTTTCCTCTCGCGGTCGTATAACTCAAGCCATTGTAAAACATGATCTGCGCAGTCGGTTTTCCGTTGATCTCAGTCACAAGATGCCGGTTCTCTGGCACGCCGTCACGATGAAGGTCTATCACGACTTCTATCGAAGGATTTTCTTCCAGAATCATTTCCAGATACGGTCCCGCATAATCATAGGCGGCACTGCGGTCCAGCTCGCCGCTTTCCATATCGAAGGCTTCTGTCACGTGAATCACCTGATATCCGTAGTTTTTAGCCAGTAGTTCTGTCAGGTAATTTCCCACACCGATGATCGTATCTTCAACCGCGCCTTCTCTTGAATCCGCAAAAGCTTCCTGCGAATGTGTATGATAGAGCAAAATCTGCGGTTTCGCGGCATCTTTCTGTATGGTCAGGTCTTCTCCGAGAAGTTCTGCCGCGTTTAACTGATCTGCATTTGTGGTGGTCTGCGAATCCACGATAAAAAACTGGTTCATAAGATAATTGTAATCTGCGAGGGTCTGCGGTGAGAGGTCGATGCGCGGTGCAGGCTGTATATTATTCGAAGCCAGGATGGTCTGCGTTACTTCCGGTATGACAGTGGCAGGTTTGTCCTGCTGAGATTTATCTGTTTCTTTTTCAGAATCTTTTTCTGTCTGTTTTATATTTTCATCTTCAGAAGGCTCTTTTTGCTGCTGTTTATCCTCTTCTTTTGTCTTTATTTCTGTCTGTGCCTGTCCCGGTTCTGCCTCCGCTGTAACTGTCGACTCTGTTTTCTTCACACCTTCTGTCGTCTCTGTTGGCTCCACATCTTCTGTTTTTCTCTCTACATCTTCAGCCTGTCCCACAGAATTCTCCGCCACGGCTTTCTCCTGCTCGTCCCGCACCTCTTCATTCTCTTTTTCCACCATCGCGCCGAGAGATTCCGTATGGTTTTCCACAATCTTCGCATACGTATCGGGGTCTTTCCGCTGGAAATCACGGGCAGCTTTCCGCTCAAGAAATCGAAACAGCGGCAGCTGCCTGTACACATTTTTCTGCAGGATAAAAGAACCCGGCATCACTGCCAGCACAGCAAAAAAAGCCAGACACATGAGAGTACAGATCGTCTTCCGGGTCCTTGTCACAGAATCACCTCTTTCAAGGTATCCTATGATAAAAACCCCGGAATTATGCCCGTTCCTGTTACTGTTCCTACCATTTACAGAATCCACTTCCACTGCATGCGATCACACTTCAGAAAAAGCGATATTCAGCCCTTCTGAGATCGTAAAGCTCAGATATTTCACCGTCTCGTCCACATCCTTCGGTGTCACAAACATACTGTAAAGATTCGGTGCGATCATCTCCTCCAGAAATTCCTTCTGCTCCGTTTCCTCCAATGCATCCAGAAGGTGCTCCATTGAATCATGCACGATCGTCGCCGCATCCACAACTGTCGGCACGCCGATCCCGATCACTTTCACCTGAAGATTTTCTTCCGTGAGACCATTCCTGTGATTTCCTACTCCGGATCCCGGGTGGATTCCCGTATCTGTGATCTGGATCGTCCGGTTCAGTCTTCGCACACTCCGCGCTGCAAGTGCATCGATTGCAACCACCACATCCGGTTTCGTCTCTGAAACAACGCCCTGCACGATCTCTGCCGTCTCCATTCCTGTCTGCGCCATAACACCCGGCACGATTCCGCTGACGCAGTGTATTTTTTCCTGCCCGATCCCGCGAAGCCCGTACTCCCTGATAAGATGCCGTGTCATATGAAGATTCTCAATCACATGCGGTCCCAGTGCATCTGCTGTGATCGCTGCGTTTCCAAGCCCCACCACGAGAATTGATTTTTCCTTTTCCAGATCGATCAGTTCCCTCAGATGCCGTGAGATCTCCTGTGAAATTTCTCTGTGATAATCCTTATCCGCATTTGAAAGATCCGGAGCTTCTATTGTAATATAATTTCCTTGCGGACGCCCCATGGACTTCGCCCCGTTTTCTGTAACGATCTTCACGACCGTTGTCCGGATGTCTTTTTCCTCATCGTAGTCTTCCTGGATCTCCACACCCCGGATCTCCGTATTTTCCTGTGCAAACCGCTCCGTTGTTTCCAGTGCAAGGTCTGTTCGAATCCTTCTGCTGCCAGCCATATCGTATCCTCCTGATGCTGTATGATTTGATTACTGTTCTCCCCATTCACAGTAACCTGGTCAAAATCCCTTCCAGATCACCTGCAATGCCAGGATTTTGCCTTGTATATCGTGCATAACTGTGAAAGTACTGAACCATCACTATTACTTTTTGTAATTCCCGGAATAATTATGTACAAAAAACCAAGGATAAATCTGGTCAGACTTTCAAAGTTGCTATATTCTGTCATTTTTTTGACATTTATGGATTTTCCTATTGACAATCCAGGATAAATATAATAATATATATAAGCATGTTTACAGGAACGCCCGTGTCTGTTTCTGTGACAACGACACATTATTATAAATCTGAAATGGAGGTGTACCAATTGGCTAACATCAAATCTGCAAAGAAAAGAATTTTAGTAAACAGAACTAAAGCTGCTAGAAACAAATCTATCCGTTCTGCTGTTAAAACTTCCATCAAGAAAGTAGAAACTGCAGTTCAGAAAAACGATAAAGCTGCTGCACAGGCTGCTCTTACAGAGGCTATCTCTACAATCAGCAAAGCAACATCTAAAGGTGTTTATCACAAAAACAACTGTGCAAGAAAGATTTCCCGTCTGTCTAAAGCTGTCAACAGCATTGGCTAATTCAGGAAATTACAGTTTTTAATTATAAGCTTATAATTAAAAGGACAGTCACAAACCGTCAGTGACTGTCTTTTTTTATTTCTATAATAAAAAAACTGCCGCGCGCACCATGATACCGACTATAGTATCTGCGAATGGCAGTTTATTATTCTCTCTTTATCAGCCTCCAAGCTCCACCATGCGGTGAATGCAGCGGCCGGCTCCTTCTATTACGTTTTCTGGAAGTTCGATCACTTCTCCGCCTGTTCCTTTGAGGCAGTTGTAAATATCCATCAGAGTGGTGATCTTCATGTTCATACAGGTCAGCATGACAGACAGTGGATAAAATTTCTTATCCGGGCATTCGAACTGTAAATGTTCTACGATGCTGTTCTCTGTTCCGATGATGAATTCTTTGTTCGGAGATTTTTTTGCAAAATCCATGATTCCTGTTGTGGAACCAACGTAGTCGGCTTTCTCTACGACTTCTTCACGGCATTCCGGATGTACCAGAAGAAGTGCGTCCGGATGTGCCTGTTTTGCTTTTTCGACATCTTTGGCACTGACTACGATATGTCTTGGACATCCACCTTTGTAGAATGCGAATGTTTTCTCCGGGAGTTTCTCAGCTACGAAGCGTCCGAGGTTCGGGTCCGGGATAAAAAGGATCTTGTCGTTTTCCAGTTTGCTGCAGATCTGGACTGCGGAAGAAGAAGTCACGCACACGTCGCACTCTGTCTTGAGTTCAGAAGTTGTGTTAATGTAGGCAACAACTGCATGATCCGGATACTCTGCCTTGAGTTTGCGAAGGCCTTCCAGGTCAAGCTGCTCTGCCATTGGACATCCTGCAACCGGGTTTGCAAGCCAGACTTTTTTGTCCGGGCTTAATACCTTACAGGTTTCTGCCATAAAACGCACACCGCACATGATCACGCCGCTGCAGTCGCTCTTTGCAGCCTGCACGCTGAGTCCGTAGGAGTCTCCCATATAATCTGCAACTTCCAGGATCTCCTGTCCCTGATAAGCATGTGCAAGGATGCAGACATCCTGCTCTTTTTTCATACGCAGGATCTCCTGCTGAATTTCTTTGATCCTCATAACTTTATCTTTCCTTTCCCTGTAGTCTGTTCCCAGGGCTGAAGTGGTGCAAGGAATCCCGCTTCTCCCAGTTGTTTCTCGATCAGATCAAGTCTTTCCTCACTGGATGCCTCGATCAGATGGTAATGATATCCGGATGTGGCACTGGAAAGTACCGTTGAACGGCTGTTCCTGAGTGCCTCTGCAAATTCATTTACATCCTGTCTGGAACGGATATCCATCTCAGCCGTAACTCGTCCGTAAACACGGTGGCTGATGCTTATATTTTTGACATGACCGCCACAGTCCACGATCAGATTCAGCTCCTCCGCTGCTTTGTCCTGACTGTGGCGTACCTTGAATTCTCTTGTAAAACTACTGTCCTGCTGTATCACATATCCTTTTGTTGTAGAGAGGATTCCTGGCGTAGATGCCCGAATCACTGCCAGATCCTGTACAATGACCTGACGGCTGACCCCAAATCTGCCTGCCAGTTCTCTCGCTGCCACCGGGGCATCCGCATTGTGGAGGATCTTAAGGATTTCTCCACGTCTTTCCGCGGTGTTCATAAGATTCCCTCCTCTCACACTGCATGAAGATTCTTCATGGAAATGTCAAGGATCGGTGCGGAATGTGTCAGGGCACCGCTGGAAACAAAATCAACGCCGATCTCGCGGATCTTCTGGATATTTTCTTTTGTGATATTTCCGGAACACTCTGTCTGTGCTCTTCCGTCGATCAGTTCAACTGCCTGTTTCATTACTTCCGGTGTCATGTTGTCAAGCATGATGATGTCTGCTCCTGCCTCTACTGCTTCTTTAACCTGATCCAGAGTCTCTACCTCGATCTCGATCTTGCGGACAAACGGTGCGTAAGCTTTTGCCATCTGAACGGCTTTTGTGACACTTCCTGCTGCTCCGATGTGGTTGTCTTTAAGAAGGACTCCATCAGAAAGATTATATCTGTGATTACAGCCGCCTCCGACTCTTACTGCGTATTTCTCAAATACACGGCAGTTTGGTGTTGTTTTTCTTGTATCAAGAAGTGTCACATTACTTCCTTCAAGAAGCTTTGCCACCTGTCTGGTGTAAGTTGCAATGCCGCTCATTCTCTGCAGATAGTTCAATGCCACACGCTCACCGGAAAGAAGTACGCGGATATCTCCGGTTACCGTTGCCATCAGCTCACCTTTTTTTACTTCATCTCCATCTTTGCAGTGAAAATCAATCTCTGTTTTTTCATCCAGGATTGTAAATACTCTCGCATAAATGTCAAGTCCGGCAATTACACCATCTTCTTTTGCGATAAGGTCTACGGTTCCCTTAGTTGCAGTCGGCATAACTGCGTTTGTGGAAACGTCCTCGCTTGTGATATCTTCCTGTAATGCCATGCGGATCAGCTGATCTGCCTGCATTTTCATTGTAATTTCGTTCATGCTCTTTTCATCCTTTCGATTTCATTCCATACCATTTTGTGATAGCCGTCGAGGATCGCATCGCGGTCTTCGTACATGCTGGTATCTATTGTATTGACCGGGCATTTTTCCGGTTTTCCTGCAAATATAATATCATCTGCTGCCCTTCTTGCAAAGACCAGAGATTCCAGAAGTGAGTTGCTTGCCAGTCGGTTCTTGCCGTGAACGCCGTTGCAGCTTGTCTCACCGCAGGCATAAAGCCCCTTCATGGAGGTGCGGCTTCCGAGGTCTGCCTGGATTCCTCCCATGAAGTAATGCTGTGCCGGAACTACCGGAATCGGCTCTTTGCGTGGGTCAAAGCCCTCTTCCATGCATCTGTGGAAAATATTCGGGAAGTGTTTCAGGATCGTTTCTTCGCCGAGAGGACGCATGTCTTCCCAGACAAATTCTGTGTCGTCTTTCTCCATCTGTGCGAAGATTGCCTGGCTTAAGAGGTCACGTGGCTGAAGTTCTTCTGTGAATCGCTGTCCGTTCTTATCGTACAGGAGTGCTCCCTCGCCTCTTACAGATTCGGAGATCAGGAAGCGTCTGCCTGGTTTGTGGGAATACAGGGTTGTCGGGTGGATCTGCACGTAATCCAGATGTTCGAGTACTACCTGATGTTTCATTGCGATTCCGAGACCGTCACCGGCGATGTGCGGGAAGTTGGTGGAGTTTTTGTAAAGTCCGCCGAGACCGCCGCAGGCAAGGACTACATATGGAGAGCGGACCGGATATACGTTATTCTTCTCATCCATGATGATAACACCGCCGCAGATGTTGTCCTTTGCGATCAGATCGACCATGGTCATGTATTCGCAGATCTCGATGTTGTCCCTAGTCTGGGCTTCGCTCAAGAGTGTCTGAGTGATCTGTTTGCCTGTGACATCCTCGTAAAAAAGGATTCGTGGCTGTGAGTGTGCGCCTTCTCTGGTGAATGCGAGTTCGCCATTTGCATCACGTTCGAAGGTGACATTGTGGCGGATGAGATCGCGGATGATGCTGTTGGAACTGCGGATCATGAGGTCTACGGCTTTTTTGTTGTTTTCGTAATGGCCTGCACGCATGGTGTCTTCAAAATAGTTGTCATAGTCTTCTTCTCCGCGGAGCATGCAGATTCCGCCCTGTGCAAGAAAGGAATCAGACTGGTCTGCCTGTTGCTTTGTGATCATCAGAACTTTCATCCTGGAAGGCAGATTCAGAGCGCAGTAAAGCCCTGCGGCTCCGGTTCCTACTATTATGGCGTCGTAATATTCTTTCATTTCTTTATCCTCTTGCCGGATAATCCGGACTTTCCTTTTATCATTTCCGCCAGTATACCACCAGACATGATAGGTGTCAAGACACCTGTGTATATTGTCATAGACATCAACAAGACGAATAATATGATTTATCAAAAAAGCTGGTCAGATTTCACTTCTAACCAGCTTCATAAACATATGATTTACTTTTTCTTTACTATACCTCAAACCTCTTCCAACATTTTCTTCAGTTCACAGACTTCATAACCTGTATACTGTGCTATCTTCTCAAATGGCTCTCCTGCATTAAACATCTGACGTACTATTTCTTTTTTTCCAATATCATAGCCGCTTCCATAACCCGTGTCATATCCTATATTATATCCTGCCTCATACTCTGCCTTCCGGAGTTTCTTTTCTTCCTCTTCTTTGTCATATTCGAATATACTCATCGCGATAACCTCCGATTTATGCTTTCGAAGGAATTCTGCAAGGATTCCATTTTGAATACAATCGTTTACTGCCTGTTCTACGGCAGTGTTCAGTTCAGTGGTCCTTGCGTATTCCCGCACTTTTGTTACGTATTGTGCATATTCTCTCAGTGTATGACACTGTTCCATCAGATCTTTATTATGTCCTTCGTTGATATTCAGCGTCAGTACCTTCAGTTCCAGTTTTGGATCTGTGGTTGGTGTTTCGTAGGCTTCTGACAGAGTATTTTCCCATCTGTCGGCTTTTTTCTCCGTCCCGTTGTAAAACACGATGAAATTCGGTGCCGGGATTTTTTGCTGTGTTGACGAATACAGAGATTTATGATCTCCCAATTTCTGGTACTCACTTGATATGTAAAATAAATCTCTTAACGGCATGTTGGGGTTATAGGTTGACTGGTGCTCATACAAAAATAAACTTGTATCAATAATAAACGCCAGGTCATTCTTCATTCCCATATAAATCGCATTCTCAAGTGTCACAATCTCCAGATCATCTGCATTCTCATACGCTGTTCCATTAATTGCATTATACAGAGATAACAGATTCTTACGATCCGAAAACAGCATCCGGAACACCGTATCTTTGTACTTCCTGTTCGCTGTCAGTGTAATTTCCGTTTTTCTGATCTTCTTTGCAGTTACTTTCCGGTTCTTTCTTTTTGCCATAGGCAGTACCTCCTGTTATACACAGGAATCCAAGAACGTATCGTGCTATTTTCATCACCACTTCGAACCCCTGCTTTCTGAATTTAATTGGATTTAAAAGCATGGATTTCTGAAATGATTTTAGAAAATAAATAGACGGCAAAAATGCCCTGAACTTTTGAGAAATATGCTTTGTTTTATATTAGCATCCTTTTCGTCTTCAGTGAATCAACAACTCTATCCTCACACGACTGAAGTCGCGTGCTTCCGGACGCTTTAGGCGTCAGACTAAATATCGGCGGATACGCCTGTAACTTAGGTGTGCAGTCATGCACATTTCCCGTGCCGGATACGGCAGGTTCCCACATGACAGGTAGTCCGCTGTATATCTGCCTGCGTTTATGCTACTCTTAAGTTCATTTCTGAACTGAGTTTTCTCAAGTCCGCATAAACACATGAGGTTCTACGCTTTACTGCAGGGACTTTTGCCTCCAGCAAAGACCTTTCCGTTACCGGAAGGGGTTTTAAAAGTTCTCTGATAAAATATCTTGCTCCGATATTATACGATGCCGACAGGTCACAGTTATATCTTTTTCCTGTCTGGAATACACAAAGACTGTGATTTTTCGGGTCACGGGACACACTTCCGGAGCCATCGTATGCAAGCCTGCTCGTATTCCATGCGCAGACTCTGGATACCCGCATTCCTTTTCTGTGTGCCTGATGCTCACAGCGTTTCTGGATATCCCGTTTTCTCCACAGATGCAGTTTCTGTTTTTTCTTTCCGGATATCTTTCCCTGCATTTCCAGATACTCGAATACGATCACATCTGCATGGTTCTCTTCTGCATTTTTTACGATCGCACCTGCAATTTTTCTTCCCAGCTCTATGTTCAGGCGTTTCGTATATGCCCATCTTCCCCGTGACTGCGCAGAGCCGTGTTCCCTCTGGAATCTTCGGATCCGGCCCAGTGTGCGGTACATCCGGTCTTTTTCACTGGGATGATTGATAAATTTTCTCCCCAGGACAGTTCCGTCTGCCCGCATAATGGTACAGACCGCATCGGTATTGATTCCCAAGTCCACACTACAGATGATCTGTTCTTTTACCGGTGTTTTCGTAAGTGTCACTTCTTCCGTATAAGAAAAACGCAGGAAATATTTATGGTGCCTTTTCTCCAGTGTCGGGGCTGATGCCTTTTTCCCCGACCAGTTCCTGCGCAGATATTCCATATCTGTGTGATTTAAACGCACACAAAACCATTTCCAGTCATGACCATCATACAGTTTCAGGTATGCTTCGTCTTTTCCTTCTTTTTCCTCTCTGTACATGACATCACGATAAAAAACAGGCATGGCATGATTCTCATACGCCAGTCTGGGTTTCCCTGCTTTTTCTCCTGACTTTTCCCACAGATCCATCCGTGTTTCGTAAGAAGATACACTTCCCAATGCATGCTGGATTGCGGCTCGCCTCAGGTAGGACGGCATCTTCGGAAAGCGAAGATCAAAATCAAAGCGTGCAGGATTCTTTTTTGTAGTATGCACCAGATGCTCTGCAGCATTAAACCGCCTTTTGGCATCCGGTATCTCTGCCAGTTCTTCCCACACCTGCTCATATATTTCTGTCAGGTAACTGACCGCAGACCGGTAGATTTCCAGTGTCTGGCGGACTGGGATATTCTGTTTTCGTAATTCTACGCCATAGCTGGATACGGTCTGCATCTCTTTTCCTCCAACAAATCATTTCTTCTGTCAGGCTTTTTTCTTTTCTTTTTCCTTTTGTCCTTCGATGTAGGCAAGCACCTGGTCTCTGCTCCTGTCACTGACCGTTATGGCACAGTAAGACGGATTCCACAGATGCCCACCCCACAGTTCCTTTTTTAACTCCGGATACGCAAGAAACATCTGGCGTGCAAGATTTCCTTTCATGATCTTGATCATATCTGAAATATAAAACTGAGGTTTACAGTCCACAAGCAGATGGATATGATCCGGCATCACCTCCATTGCCAGGATCTGAAATTTATATTCTTCTGCAAGATTCTGTAACATTTCTTTGCATTCTGTATCGATTCCGTTTTTTAAAACCTTTTTTCTGTATTTTGTACACCAGACAAGATGATACTGCAAGGAATAGACATATCCCCTACCATATGAAAGTTTGTTTTTATCTATATTAAATATATCTTTTTCCATATAAATATTATACCATATGTATTGGTTTATGTAAACATTTGTTCTGTTGTTTTGTAAAAAAATTTGCGCGTCTAACTCATCACTGGAAGTAACGAGAATGCGACGCGCAGTTATTCAAGAAATCCAGAAACGATTTTCTTTA
>OIBK01000689.1_pt1 | contig 14212 bp, 9 predicted proteins | sample 1581021 | NCBI WGS metagenome assembly OIBK01 (sample SAMEA3882554, study PRJEB24775) | human gut metagenome | biome: human-associated habitat; feature: intestine environment; material: feces | place: Netherlands | collected 2009/2010
AACGCCTTTTCACGTAAGGAGTCGGTACGGCAGGCAGCATCACCGCGCCCTACGGGCGCGATCAAAAGCCGTTTCAAGAAAGGAACATGCGTACGGCAAACAGCACCGCAATAAACCGGGTTCCTTTTTACAAGAAGAAGCCCATGCAGCATTTCTGCCGGTTTTACCCTTTATTCTGCGCTGGATGCTGCTTCGCCGCCGGCTTCTGCTTCGGTGGAGGAAGCCGTTTCCTCAGAAGAAGCGTTCTCCGGCTCAGTGGCAGCGCTGTCGGCTTCTTCGGAAGCAGCAGCCGAAGAAGCTGCTTCGTTGACACCGCCCAGAGTCGTGGTACCGCTCAGCTGCTGTGCTGCGCTGACCGCACGCTGGATCTGCGGGTCATCCTCGGGGGTATAATCGTAGAAATTCGTGGTCTCTTCGGCACTGAGGGCACGCTCCACATCCACGCTCAGGCCCGTGCCGTCAAAGCTGGTGCCGTCGCCGCAGAGCAGCTTTGCCACCGTGATGCTCACGGCGCTGCCGTCCGACAGGCGCTGCGGGCTGCTCTGGATGGTGCCCTTGCCCATGGTGGTGGTGCCCACCAGACGGGCACCGTTCATGGTGCGCAGGGTGGCTGCGAACAACTCGGCTGCGCTGGCAGTGTTGCCGTTTACAAGGCAGACCATGGGCAGGCTGACGGAGCTTTCGGCATCGCTGCTGCCGATGACGGTGCGGTTGCCGTTTTTATCCTCGGCGTAGGCCACCGTGCCCTCCGGGGCGATCAGGTCGATGCAGCTGACTGCATCTTCCAGAATGCCGCCGCCGTTATCCCGCAGGTCGAATACCAGACTGGCTGCGCCGTTTGCGGTCAGGGTGCGCAGGGCGTAGTCCAGCTCGCTGGGCGTAGTGCCATCAAACTGACGGATGCGGATGTAGCCCACATTGTCCAGCAACTGGTAGTCCACGGTGGTACTGGTGTAGCCGGAATGGGTCAGCTCAGCCGTTTTGCTGGCGGCAGCACTGTTCAGCCATGTCACAGTAACGGTCGTACCGGCCTCGCCCTGCAGGGCTTTGTACACGGCATCTGCACTGGACAGGCTCTTGACATCGGTATCGCCTACGGTGGTGATGTAGTCACCCACGGCGATGCCTGCTTCCTGCGCGGGAGAGCCGTCGTAGACGCGGGTCACCTTGGCGTAGCCGGTCTGGTCGATGCCAAGCTCCACGCCAATGCCCAGGATTTTGCCGCTCTGGATGTTCATCAGCTCGGTGTAGGCGTTGGCGGTGTAGTAGCGGGCGTACTTGTCGCCCGTGCCCAGCAGATAACCGGCGGTCAGACGGTCGTACAGCATCGTCTCGTCGATGGTGTAGTAATCGTTGCTGCGGACATAGCGGTCCACCTCAGCGATCTTGTTGTACATACTTTCCTTTTCTTTTACGCTGTTGACCGTGCTGTCGAACAGACGCATGGCGATGAGCATCGTGATGGAAAAGGTCACGGTCATGGCAAGGATCACGATGGTGACTGCCATACCCAAAGAAATTTTACGGTTCATGGTTCGTTCCTCCCGGTCAGAGCAGCAGCATCATAAGGATGCTGCCCAGCAGCGAGAGTACAAACACCCCTGCCAAAACCAGACAGCCGATGCGCAGCACGCGCTTGCGTTTTTGTTCGTTCATAGATCAACCAGACTCCTTGCCTTGCTTATTAGTTGTGGGGAATGGGGATGCAGCTCCGAGGGTTCACTGCGTTGGCCTTGGAACCGCCCTTCCACACCTCCAGATGCAGGTGGTTTCCGGTGGAATTGCCGGTGGTGCCCACATAACCGATCAGTTCGCCCTGCTTCACATACTTGCCCGCACTGGTAGCCACCGAGCGCATGTGCGCATACAGGGTGGTATAGGTATTGCCATCGGACATTTTGCCGTGGTAGATGATAACGTAGTTGCCGTAGCCGCCGGTGGACCAGCCAGCCACCTGCACATAGCCGCTGGCGGCTGCGTAGATAGGCGTGCCGCCGGCCGCCGCAAAGTCGGTACCGGCATGGAGCTTGTTTACGCCAGAGACAGGGTTCTTACGCCAGCCGTACTCGCTGGAGATGCGGCTGTAGCTCTTCAGCGGGCAGGCAAAACCGCTAAAGCTCAGCTGCGGCTTGCTGGCAGAGGCCGCTGCGATCAGCTTTTGGATCTCCTTTTTCACGGCCTCATAGTTCAACTCGTCGGATTCGATGGCCGCCTGTGCCTTCTGCTGCGCCGCCTGTGCCTCGGCAGCGGAAAGTTTTGCCGCAGAGATGCTGTTGTTCAGCTCGCTCTGCTTGCCCTTCATCTGGGCGTTCTGGCTGTCCAGCTCGCTCTTCTGGCTTTGCAGCTCTGCCTTTTCGGCTTCCAGACCGGCCTTCTGCTCTTCCAGCGCGGCCTTATCGTCCTCCAGCCCCTGCTTGGCGGACTTCATGTTGTTCATGATCTCGGTGTCCTTGATAGAGATATCCTGCATCACCTCATTGAAGGTAAGCAGCTCATACAGGTCATTCACCGCACCGAGCATGGCCACACTGCCGCCGTCCCGTAGCTCCTGCATGGCAGCCATGTGCTTTTTAAAATCGTCCCACTGGTCATCGATCTCGTTCTGCTTTTGCTCGATCTGGGTCTGCTTGTCCGTGATCTGGGTCTGCATCACGCCGATCTGCTGTTCCTTCTCGCCGATGCTGTTCTGCACTGCGGCGATCTGACCGCCCAGCACGCTGATCTGATCCTGCAGGACGGTGACCCGTTCCTTCAGCTCGCTTTCCAGCGCCTTGGCGGCGGACTCCTTCTTTTTGGCATCCGACAGCTCCTTTTTGTGCTGGTTGATGGACTGGGAAAGCTTATCCAGCTTGGTCTGCAAACTGGCCATGCTGGTATTATTAGTAGCAGCTGAAGCTGGATACACCGTGGCTGTCAGCAGCAGGCAGACACAGGCCAGCCCAAGGCTGACCGCACGGATCAGCTTGCTGCGGGGGCTTTCCGGCCGGGCGTGCCGACCAGTATAAGGGCCTGTGAGCCGGAAGGGCTTTGCGTGCATTGCTTTACTCATAAAACGCGGCTCCTTTCGGTCACACATTCAAATGCTTGCGGATAGAGAACATACTGCCCACGCCGCCTACGATAGCGCCGCTGAGCAGGCTTGTTACCACGATGGTCGGCAGCACGTTTGCCACCGGCACCAGTGCACGGCCCATGAGCATCTGCCAGATGCCGCCCAAGCCGCCAGCGGCGTTGACCACATAACTGTAACAGCCAAGGCTGACCGCTGCGGTCAGGATGCCGGAGATCAGGCCCATGGTCAGGCCCTCCACAAAGAAAGGCAGGGTGACCATGCGGTTGGTGGCACCCACATATTTCATGATCTCGATCTCGCGGCGGCGGGCAAAAACGCTCAGACGGATGGTGCTGCCCACCGTGATGATGCTGACCACCATCAGCACCAGCACGATCATGCGTCCGCCCTTGGTGACGGCTTTCTGGATCTCCACAAAGATATTGGTCATCTCCACCGGGGCGGTAACGCTGACAACACCCGGGATGGCCTGCATCTTCACGCTCATGCTCTCCATCTGGGTCAGGTCGCTCAGGGTGACCCGGTAGTTGGCCTTAAAGGGGTTGTCGGTCTCAAATTCATCCCACAGGGAGGAATAATCCTGCATATAACCGCGGTAGGTGTCGAGCACGTCCTGCTTGGAAACGTACTGCACCCCGCTGACCCCCGGCATAGCCGAAAGGGTCTCGCCTACCTGCGCGGCGGTGGCATCATCACATTCGGGGTCCAGATAGACCACCGTCTCGTTCTGGCTGCCCAGATAGGCCACCATGTTGCCCACGTTCACCTCGGCCAAGCTGGCAAAGATGTTCAGGGTCATGCAAACGCTCAAGGAAGCGATGCAGGCAATGGTCATGGCCCAGTGCTTGCCCAGATTGCGCACACCGCGCCGGGTAAGGAAGAAGAAGGTAGAGGGTCGCATCATACGGCAGCCACCTCCTTTTTGGCAGCGGACGCATCGTCCGCATCAAAGGCGGCAACATCTAGCGAAAGATCGTCCTCGGCGGCAGCCACAGGGTCTGCGGGCACGTCCGAGATGATGCGCCCATGGCTCAGGGTGACCACACGCTGATGGAAGCGGTGCACCAGCTCGTGCTCGTGGGTGACCACCAGCACCGTAATGCCCATTTTGCTCACCCGCTCCAGCAGCTGCATCATTTCCAGGCTCAGCTCCGGGTCAATGTTGCCGGTGGGCTCGTCCGCGATGACCAGCTTGGGGTTATGCACCAGCGCACGCGCCACAGCCACACGCTGCTGCTCGCCGCCGGAAAGGGTATCCGGGTAGCACTTGGCCTTATCCTCCAGATGCACCAGCTCCAGAATGTACTCCACGCGGGGACGGATCTCCTTGTGGGGCACGTTGAGGACGTGCATGGCAAAGGCCACATTCTCGTACACGGTCATACTGGGGATCAGCCGGAAGTCCTGAAAGATGATGCCCATCTGGCGGCGCAGGTAAGGGATCTTGCGGCGGCGCAGCTTGGCAACGTCCTTGCCCAGAACGGTCACTTTGCCGGAGGTAGGCAATGCCTCCCGCAGGATCAGCTTGAGCAGGGTGGATTTGCCTGCGCCGGAGTGACCCAGCAGAAAGACGAACTCGCCTTCATCCACATGGAAGTTGATATCCTCCAGTGCAAGGCGGCCACCCTTTTTATATTCTTTGGAAACGTGTTCAAAATCGATCATGGAATCGTATTAGCTCCTGACATCAAGATTTTTGACGGTCAAGACAGCCCGTCCGCAGCCCGTACTGCAAAAAGAACCGGCCAGCATCGGTTTCGAGCGGCCGGTTCGGCGCCGGCGGGGCAAAACCCGCACAGCGGAATATCAGTATTTGGCCGGGTTGTTGGACAGGTACTTCTTTACCATCAGCGCTACCTTAAAGACGATAGCGTCGTCGAACTCACGCAGATCCAGGCCGGTCAGTTTCTTGATCTTTTCCAGACGATACACCAGCGTGTTGCGGTGCACAAACAGGCCGCGGCTGGTCTCGGACACATTCAGGTTGTTCTCAAAGAAGCGCTGGATGGTGAACAGGGTCTCCTGATCCAGACTTTCAATGCTGCCCTGCTTGAACACCTCGCGCAGGAACATCTCGCACACGGTAGTAGGCAGCTGGTAGATCAGACGAGCAATGCCCAGGTTATCGTAGCGGATGATCTGCTTTTCGGTATCGAACACCTTGCTCACTTCCATGGCGATCTGAGCTTCCTTAAAGGAGGTAGCCAGATCCTTCACGTTGGCAATGGGGGTGCCAATGCCGACCACGGCCTTGATGTAGTGCTCGCCGGAGAGGGTATCCACAATGCTGGCAGCCAGCTTTTCCATATCGGTGCGGTCGATGCCCTTGCGGATCTCCTTGACCAGCACGGTGTCGGTCTCGCTGATATTGAACACAAAGTCCTTCTGCTTATCGGGGAACAGGCTGCTGACCACATCGTAGGCAGAGATATCGCCGCCGCTGATCACCCGCACGATGAACACCACGCGGGAAACATCGGTGGCAAAGTGCAGCTCCCGTGCCTTAGCGTAGATATCGCCGGGCAGGATGTTGTCCAGCACCACGTTCTTGATAAAGTTGGACTTATCGAACTTTTCGTCGTGGTACTGCTTGATGCTCTGCAGGCTGATGGCCAGCACACCGGCAAACTGCCCTGCAGTCTCATCGACGCCCTCCACGAACACGGCATAATCGTTATGCTTGGCGTTGGAGAACTGCTGGTAAGTATAGCCGTCGCGCACAAAGCGGTCGCCTGCGGTCAGACGCTCGGCCATATAGCCCTCGCGCACTTCGCCGATCAGGTTCAGCTCCGAGCAGGAAATGACAGCGCCAGTCTCATCCACAACGCCGACCACCCGATTGATTGCGTCCTTCATCTGGTAGATCACGCTTTGAAATACTCTATTGGCCATAAATGGATACCCCTTTTCCTCGTTTGTGCAAGCCGCGGCGGCATGGGTTGTGATTTTAAACAATTTAGCCGCATTACAATCTATATTTTACACAAAAGAATTTACTTTTGCAACAGATTTCAACAAAAAAAATAATTCTTTCTTGTTGAAATTATCTTTCGGGGCCATTTTTTGCCAAAAAAGTGCCTTTTTGCGTGGTTCTTACCGTTATTTTACCGGTAAATTGTGATACATTTTTGAAAGTCGCGTGAAAAGTGCAGTGTTTTATCTGGTAATTTTTGCCACTTCTTCGTCAGAAAGCTCCCGCCACTGCCCCGGGGCAAGCTGTGCATCCAGTGCAAGGCCGCCAATGGCCTCCCGGTGCAGGGCATTCACCCCGGCACCGTACACACCGAACATCCGTTTGATCTGGTGGTACACCCCCTGCCGCAGCACTACCCGCACGGTGCATCCGTCCGGGGAAAGGGCGGTCACCTCGGCGGGCGAAAGAGCAGTGCCGTCTGCCAGCGTGACCCCCGCCGCAAAGCCGGTGCGCATCTCCTGCGTGAGCGGCGTGTCGATGGTCACGGTGTAGGTCTTGGAAACATGGTGCCGTGGGGACAGGATATCGTGGGCAAAGCCGCCATCATCGGTCAGCAGCACAAAACCGGTACTGGTCTTATCCAGCCGCCCTGCCGGGAACAGCTCCCGCCGGGGGTAGGCGTCCCCTACCAGATCCACCACAGTGGTGTCCCGCTTATCGGTAGAAGCGCTCACCACCCCTTCGGGCTTATTGAGCATGAGGTAGACGAATTTCTGATAGGTCAGCGGTGCGCCGTCCACTGCCACGGTGTCGGTATCCTTCAGCTGGGTGTCCCCTTTTTTGCACACCGCGTCGTTTACCTGCACGCGCCCTTTTGCCAGCATGGTTTTGGCCTCGCTGCGGGTGCACTGGGCAGTCTCGGCCAGATATTTATCCAAACGCATAAGCGGTTCTCCTTTGTTGATGATGCCCTCAGTGTAACATGACAAACAAAATCGTGCAAGGCACAAACGCAAAAAGGAGAAGCCCGTGGGCTTCTCCTTTTTGCAATTGATCTTGTTATCAGACGCTCAGGGAGGCGTGCTGCTCCACATCCTCGGGGTCAGCATCGAAGATAGGCTGCAGGACGTTGGCGATAAACTCCTCCACCTGCTGGGGTGCACGGCCCACAAAGTTCTCCGGCACAAGCCCTGCCACGATCTCCTCGCGGGTCAGGCCAAAGGCCGGATCTGCGGCAATGCGGTCCACCATATCGTTGGGCAGACCCTCTTCCTTGACCTGCTTGCCGGCGGCGATGGCGTGCTGGCGCAGGCGCTCGTGCAGCTCCTGACGGTTGCCACCCTTTTCCACAGCCTGCATCATGATGTTCTCGCTGGCCATGAAGGGCAGCTCAGCCATCAGGCGGCTGCGCACCACCTTGGGATACACCACCAGACCATCGGTGACGTTGAGCATAATGTTCAGGATGGCATCGGTGGCAAGGAAGCCCTCGGCCATAGCCACGCGCTTGTTAGCGCTGTCGTCCAGCGTGCGCTCAAACCACTGGGTGCCGGTGGTAAAGCTGGGGTTCAGCACATCCACCATCAGGTAGCGGGCAAGGGCGCAGATGCGCTCGCAGCGCATGGGGTTGCGCTTATAGGGCATAGCGGAGGAACCGATCTGGTTCTTCTCAAAGGGCTCCTCCATCTCCTTGAAGTTTGCCAGCAGGCGCAGGTCGGTGGCAAACTTCATGCAGCTCTGGCCAATACCGGCCAGTGCGTTCAGGATAAAGGCATCCACCTTGCGGCTGTAAGTCTGGCCGGACACCGGCACAACGGCCTTGGGGTCAAAGCCCATCTCCTTTGCAATGGAAGCATCCACGGCACGGATCTTGTCGGCATCGCCCTTGAACAGTTCCATAAAGGAAGCCTGCGTACCGGTGGTGCCCTTGACACCGCGCAGCTGCAGGGTAGCCAGACGATGGTCGATCTCGGCCAGATCCATCACCAGTTCGTTGGCCCACAGGGTAGCACGCTTGCCCACGGTGGTGGGCTGTGCGGGCTGGCAGTGGGTGTAGGCCATGCAGGGCATATCCTTGTACTCCTTGGCGAAGTGCGCCAGCTTTGCCAGCACGCCCACCAGCTTTTTGCGCACCAGTTCAAGACCCTGCCGCATCACGATGATGTCGGTGTTATCGCCCACATAGCAGCTGGTGGCACCCAGATGGATGATGCCTGCTGCCTTGGGGCACTGCTGGCCGTAAGCGTAGACGTGGCTCATGACGTCGTGGCGCACCAGCTTTTCCCGCTCGATGGCCACTTCGTAGTTGATATCGTCCACATGAGCCTCCAGCTCGGCTACCATATCCGGGGTGATGTTGGTCAGGCCCTGATCCATTTCGGCACGAGCCAGCGCCACCCACAGCCGCCGCCATGTGCGGAACTTGTTGTCGTCCGAGAAGATATACTGCATCTCATCGGAAGCGTAGCGGGTGGAAAAAGGGCTGATATAGCGATCATGCTGTGACATTGGTTGTTTCCTCCTGAAAGTAACTCCCCCAGTCGCCTTCCGGCGACAGCCCCCTCTTTGAGGGGGGCCTTTCAGCCTCCCTCTCCGAGGGAGGTGGCATCGCGTCAGCGATGACGGAAGGAGTTTTTCTCTATTCTACCATCAAACCTTGAAATAGTCCACGCCGCCCTCAAAGATCGGCTGGTATTTATCGCCGGTGACGTTCTTGTACAGGTACTCGCCGCTGCGCTCCGAGTGACCCATCTTGCCGAACACGCGGCCGTCCGGGCTGGTGATGCCCTCGATAGCCAGCACAGAGCCGTTGGGGTTGAAGCGCTGATCCATGGTGGGCACGCCGGTCAGATCCACATACTGGGTAGCCACCTGACCGTTGCGCAGCATGGTGTCCAGCACCTCCTGCGGCGCTACAAAGCGGCCCTCGCCGTGGCTGATGGCGACGGTGTGCATCTCGCCCACCTCACACTTGCTGAGCCACGGACTGCCGGTGGAAGCCACACGGGTGTGCACCAGCATACTCTGGTGACGGCCGATGGTGTTGAAGGTCAGGGTGGGGTCGCAGGCGGTGATGGGGCGGATATCGCCGTAGGGCACCAGACCCAGCTTGATCAGAGCCTGGAAGCCGTTGCAGATGCCCAGCATCAGGCCATCGCGCTGCTGCAGCAGACGGCGCACAGCCTCGGTGACCGCAGGATTGCGGAAGAAGGAGGCGATGAACTTGGCGCTGCCGTCCGGCTCGTCGCCGCCGGAGAAGCCGCCGGGCAGCATGACGATCTGGCTTGCGTCAATGGCCTTGACCAGTGCCTCGCAGCTCTCGGCAACGTCGGCGGGGGTCAGGTTGCGCACCACCAGAATCTCGGGGTCGGCACCGGCGCGGGCAAAGGCCTTGGCGGTGTCGTACTCGCAGTTGGTGCCGGGGAACACCGGGATGATGACCTTGGGCTTTGCCACACCGATCTTGGGTGCGGCGGGGGCGGTCAGGCTGCCGTTGATCTTTTCCACAGCGGGGCCGGCCTTGCGGTAGGGATACACAGGCTCCAGCTTGCTCTCCCAGATCTCCTGCAGTTCGGCCATATCCAGCTTTTCGCCGCAGGACTCGAAGGTGTACTCCTTGGTAGTCTCGCCCAGCAGCATACCGGCGGGAGAATCAGACACCATTTCCAGAATGATGGAGCCATACATGGGCTCAAACATCTGATGGGTGGTCATGTCCGCACGCATCTTGAAGCCGATGCGGTTGCCTAGACCCATCTTGAACAGTGCCTCGGCAATGCCGCCGTAGCCCACGGAGCAGGCAGAAGCGACCATGCCTTCTTCGATCATGTTCTCCACGATTTTATAGTTGGCCTTCAGGGAGAAGAAGTTGGGGCAGCCGGTCTCCGGGTCAATGATGGGGCGCACGAGCACCACGGTGCTCTCGGGCTTCTTGAACTCGGTGGAGACTACGCGGCTTGCCTTGCCAATGGCAGTGGCAAAGGACACCAGCGTGGGGGGCACATCCAGCTGTTCAAAGGAGCCGGACATGCTGTCCTTGCCGCCGATGGAAGCAATGCCAAGACCGATCTGCGCATCCAGTGCGCCCAGCAGGGCAGCCAGCGGCTTGCCCCAGCGCTCGGGCTTGTTGCCCAGACGCTCGAAGTACTCCTGGAAGGTCAGGTAGGCGTCCTCGTAGCGGAAGCCGGTGGCTACCAGCTTGGTCACGCTCTCAATAACAGCCATCCGTGCACCCACATACTGGTTGGCGCTCATCAGATAGGGGTTATAGCCCCATGCCATGCCGGAGCAGGTGGAGGTCTCGCCGTCCACCGGCAGCTTTGCTACCATGGCGTTCTGGGGGGTCAGCTGGTATGCACCGCCAAAGGGCATGAGCACGGTGGCAGCGCCGATAGTAGAGTCGAACCGCTCGGAAAGACCCTTCTTGCTGCAGACGTTCAAATCGCCCACCATGGACTTCATCTTCTGGCTGAAGGTCAGGCCGGCCCACTGGGGCTGCCAGACGCTGCCCTTTTCCACATGGACGTTCTGGTGCTTCTCTGCACCGTTGGAGTTCAGGAACTCACGGCTGATGTTCACGATAGAAACGCCGTTCCACACCATGTTCAGGCGCTTTTCCTCGGTGACCTTGGCCACAGGGGTAGCCTCGAGGTTCTCCTCGGTGGCAATAGCGATGAACTTGTCCACATCCTCCGGGGCAAGCGCCACAGCCATGCGCTCCTGGCTCTCGCTGATGGCCAGTTCAGTGCCGTCCAGACCCTCGTACTTCTTGGTGACCTTGTTCAGGTCGATATACAGGCCGTCGGCCAGCTCGCCGATGGCAACGGAAACGCCGCCGGCACCAAAGTCGTTGCAGCGCTTGATCATCTTGCAGGCGTCCTCGCGGCGGAACAGGCGCTGCAGCTTGCGCTCGATGGGCGCATTGCCCTTCTGCACCTCGGCACCGCAGTGCTCAAGGCTGTCCAGCTTGTGCGCCTTGGAGGAACCGGTAGCACCGCCGATGCCGTCACGGCCGGTGCGGCCGCCCAGCAGCACGATTACATCGCCGGGAGCGGGGCACTCGCGGCGGACGTGGGAAGCAGGGGTAGCGCCCACAACAGCGCCGATCTCCATGCGCTTTGCCACATAGCCGGGGTGGTAGATCTCGTCCACCTGACCGGTAGCCAGACCGATCTGGTTGCCGTAGGAGGAGTAACCGGCGGCTGCGGTGGTGACCAGCTTGCGCTGGGGCAGCTTGCCGGGCATGGTCTCGCTGACCGGCTTGAGCGGGTCGCCTGCACCGGTGACGCGCATAGCCTGATAGACGTAGCTGCGGCCGGACAGCGGGTCGCGGATAGCACCACCGATGCAGGTGGCAGCGCCGCCGAAGGGCTCGATCTCGGTGGGGTGGTTGTGAGTCTCGTTCTTGAACAGGAACAGCCAGTCCTCATCCTTGCCGTTGACGTCGCACTTGATCTTGACGGTGCAGGCGTTGATCTCCTCAGACTCGTCCAGATTCTTCAGGATGCCCTGCTTCTTCAGCTCCTTGGCACCAATGGTGGCAAGGTCCATCATGCAGCGGGGCTTGTTCTCGCGGCCCAGCTCGGTGCGCATCGCCATGTAGCGGTCAAAGGCCTCCTGCACCACGGCGTCGTCGATCTGCACATCGTCCAGAATGGTGCCGAAGGTGGTGTGGCGGCAGTGATCGGACCAGTAGGTGTCGATCATCTTGATCTCGGTAATGGTGGGGTCGCGCTGCTCGGAGCGGAAGTACTCCTGACAGAACTTGATATCCCCCAGATCCATGGCCAGACCCTTTTCCTCGATGAACTTGGCAAGACCTGCCTCATCCAGCTGGTTGAAGCCCTCCAGCACTGCCACGGCAGCAGGCACGGGGTAATCCATCTTCAGGGTCTCTTTGGTCTCCAGAGAAGCCTCACGGGCTTCCACAGGGTTGATAACATACTTCTTGATCTCAGCCACCTGCTCGGGGGTCAGAGCGCCCTCCAGCAGGTAGACGCGGGCAGAGCGCACCAGCGGGCGCTCGCCCTGACTGATGAGCTGGATGCACTCGGCAGCAGAAGCTGCGCGCTGGTCGAACTGACCGGGCAGATACTCCACCGCGAAGGACACGCCCTCGGCAGCGGGCAGCTCTGCGTAGGTGTTATCCACCGGCGGCTCGCTGAACACGGTGCTGACGCACTGGTTGAACAGTGCTTCGTCGATGCCTTCCACATCGTAGCGGTTCAGCAGGCGCAGACCGGTCAGGTCCTTGATGCCCAGCAGGCTGATGAGTTCGTTTTTCAGACCGTTGGCCTCGACATCAAAGCCGGGCTTTTTTTCCACATAAATACGATAGACCATTGGGTAGGTTCCCCCTTTGTATTCTTTCTTACTGCTTCTCTGCCAGCGCTTTCAGGGCACGCAGGCCGATATCGCTGCGCTTGTGCAGCTTTTCAAAGCTGATCTTTTCGGCTGCTTCATAGGCGTGGCTCAGGGCGTTGGTCAGGCGCGGGCCGGTGGCGGTAACGCCCAGCACGCGACCGCCGTTGGTCACAAGCTGGCCGTCCTCGGTGATGGCAGTGCCGGAGTGGTACACCGTCACGTTCTCCTCGTCGGGCAGCTGACCGTCCACAAGGCCGGAGATGGGCTTGCCCTTCTCGTAGGCCACAGGGTAGCCGCCGGAGGCCAGAATCACACAGGCCGCAGCACCATCGGAGAACTTGACTTCCTGCTGTGCCAGCGTGCCGTCGGTGCAGGACTGCATGATGTGCAGCAGGTCGCTTTCCAGCAACGGCAGCACCACCTGCGTTTCGGGGTCGCCGAAGCGGCAGTTATACTCGATGACCTTGGGGCCGTCCGGGGTGAGCATGAGGCCAAAGTACAAACAGCCCTTGAAGGGGCAGCCCTCGGCGTTCATGGCGCGGATGGTGGGCAGGAAGATCTTTTCCATGCACTCCGCAGCCACCTCCGGGGTGTAGTAGGGGTTGGGGGCAATGGTGCCCATGCCGCCGGTGTTCAGGCCGGTATCGTGGTCGTTGGCGCGCTTATGATCCATGCTGGAGACCATGGGCTTGACCACCTTGCCGTCCGTAAAGCTCAGCACGCTGACCTCCGGCCCGGTGAGGAACTCTTCCACCACCACATGGTTGCCGGATGCGCCGAACTTTTTGTCCAGCATGATCTCCTTGACGCCGTCGGCGGCCTGCTGCTCGTTCTCACAGATCAGCACGCCCTTGCCCAGTGCAAGGCCGTCTGCCTTGATGACCACCGGGTACTTGCCCTCGGCGCGGATGTAGTCCATGACCTTTGCGGGGTCATCGAAGGTCTCGTACTTTGCGGTGGGGATGCCGTATTTCTTCATCAGGTCCTTGGAGAACACCTTGGAGGCCTCGATGCGGGCAGCGGCCTTGTCCGGGCCAAAGGCAGGGATGCCCACCTTTGCCAGCGCGTCCACCATGCCCAGTGCAAGGGGGTCATCCTGCGCCACTACAACGTAATCGAACTTTTCTTCCACTGCAAAGCCTACCATGGTATCCACATCGGTGGCCTTGATGTTTTTGCACTTGGCGTCATAGCTGATGCCGCCGTTGCCCGGTGCGCACCAGATCTCGCCGCAGTCGGGGCTCTTTTTCAGTGCCTTGATGATGGCGTGCTCGCGGCCGCCGCCGCCGACAACCAGAATTTTTTTCTTCATAATTGCACCTTCTCTATGCATCGGCACGGCGGAAGTTTCTCCGAGGACCGTCCGCTGGGGTGGGACCCTGCCGCCGCAGGCGGCAGGGCGGGCGATGGAATGGCCCGATTCGTGTCCGAGGAGGAAGCTTCCGCTGTGCCGTACTATCAGTGATGGAACAGCCGCAGGCCGCAGAAGGCCATTGCGATGCCATACTTGTTGCAGGTGTCGATGACCTGCTGGTCACGGATGGAGCCGCCGGGCTGCACGATGGCGGTCACGCCGGAGCGGCGGGCGCGCTCGATGTTGTCACCGAAGGGGAAGAAGGCGTCCGAGCCAAGGCACACACCGGTCACCTTGCTGAGGTAAGCCTTCTTTTCCTCGGCGGTCAGCGGCTCGGGCTGGCGGGTAAAGGTCTCGGCCCAGACGTCATCACCAATGACATCCTCCGGGGTATCGCCGATGTAAACATCAATGGCGTTGTCGCGGTTGGGCTTTGCCACATCGTCGCGGAAGGGCAGGTCCAGCACCTTGTCCATGTGGCGCAGCTGCCAGTTGTCTGCCTTCTGGC
>OIBK01000709.1_pt1 | contig 13940 bp, 10 predicted proteins | sample 1581021 | NCBI WGS metagenome assembly OIBK01 (sample SAMEA3882554, study PRJEB24775) | human gut metagenome | biome: human-associated habitat; feature: intestine environment; material: feces | place: Netherlands | collected 2009/2010
TCTATTTCGATTTTTCTTAGGTTTCCGTTGCGTTTCATCAAAACCTTCGTTAAGGAGGGCAGCTTGCCCTCCTTAACAAACCACCTCGCCGAACTGAGCCAGCTCGACCGCAGTTCGCCTACGGCGTGAAAAAAATTGCGTTATTCTACAACGATAATTTGGTCGTTTCTTCTTGGCTTCTTTTCTGGCTGTTCGCCCTTTGCATAGCCCAAAATGCAGCATCCAACGCCAATTTCATCATCCGAAACGCCCCATTTTTTCAGCAATGCTCTGCCCTCCGGCAATTCGCTCATTTCCTTTGCCCGATGAATCCAGCAAGCACCCAATCCCAATGCGTGTGCTTCCAACAGCATATTACCAATGGCAAGGCTGCCATCTTCTACATAAGTATGCACATTCCGGTCAGCCAACACCCAAATAACAACTGGTGCTCCATAAAATGGGTCACTCGTCGTACCCATAATATCAGCATTCATCTTGGAAAGTTCATCCCGAATCTCCCGATTCTTGACAACAACAAACTTCGTTGCCATCCGACCTCTGCCGTTTGCAGCATACTGTCCAGCCTTCAACACTTTCTCGATATCCGCATCAGATACCATTTGGTCGGTATAACTCCGAACGCTTTTTCTGCTCATCATTGCTTCTAACATCGTCTGTTCCATGGTATTTGTCCTCCTATTTTCTTATCAAATCAACAACACCGCACAAAAATATGCGGTGTTGCGTGTATCAAAATTCAATTACAGCCTGTTATTGTTCCCACTTGTTGCACAGCTGGGTCAGCTGGTCTGCCATCTTTGCCAATTCCTTGTTGGAATAGCCACGTGCATTCTGAATATAAGCAGTGACACGATCCAATGCAATTTGCAGGCGGTCATAGGTTGCAGATGCCTTTACAGACTTCGGCTTTTCCAGATAAACCGGCTCTGCTTCATGCAAGAACTGCCCACTTGCCACATCAAATTCTGTTCCGCTATAGGGTGCATAGGCAGAAATACCCTGCTCATTCAGCAATGCGGTGAATGTATCTGCAGCGGTTGTTTCTCCGTGAATGACAAAGACTTTCTTCACTTGCTGCACGTGCTGAATCCAAAGTTCCAGCCCTTTCTGGTCAGCATGACCACTCATACCCTGCAACTGTCGAATCTGTGCGGCAACCTTTACCGACTCGCCGAACAATGTTACATAATTTGCACCCTCCAGCAATCGCCGTCCCAATGTGCCAACAGCCTGATAGCCGACAAACAAAATCGTATTTTCCGGCTTCCAGAGGTTGTGCTTCAAGTGATGCTTGATTCGCCCTGCTTCACACATACCGCTCGCAGAAATGACAATCTTGCTGCGAGTGTCTGCATTGATTGCCATAGAAGCTTCACTGGTGACCGCCGTCCGCAACCCAGATACCCCGATTGGATTTTCTCCACGCTGCACATAAGCAAGGGCTTCTTCATCAAAGCAGCTCTCCTTGTTTCGCTGAAAGATTTCTGTCGCCTCAATGGCAAGCGGACTATCCACATAAATCGGAACATCCTGATACTTCCCAAGCAAATTCTGGTCTTTGATTTGCTTTAGAAAATACAGCAATTCCTGCGTTCTGCCCACAGCAAACGATGGAATAATGACGCTTCCGCCCCGCTGGAAGGTTTCCAGCAGAATTTGCACGAAATCCTGAATATAATTCTTTGGCTTTTCGTGCAGGCGATTGCCATAGGTGGATTCCATGATGACATAATCCGCAGTATCGGCATACTGTGGGTCACGAATCAAGGGCTGATGGAAGTTCCCAATATCACCGGAGAACAGCAACTTTTTGCTGATGCCGTTTTCCTCCAGCCAGATTTCAATACTGGACGAACCGAGCAGATGCCCCGCATCCAAAAACCGGATTGTAATGCCATCTGCAATGGAAATTTTCTCTCCATAAGGATGCGGAACGAAGTGTTCCAGCGACCCTAATGCTTCCTGCATGGTGTAAAGCGGTGTATAGATATCGCCACCGCTGCGTTTTGCCTTTCGATTCCGCCACTCTGCTTCAAATTCCTGAATGTGGGCACTATCTCGCAGCATAATCTGGCAAAGCGAAACGGTTGCCTGTGTGGCATGAATTTCCCCACAGAATCCGCCTGCATACAACAGCGGCAGCAAGCCAGAGTGGTCAATGTGGGCATGGGTCAAGAATACATAGTCAATTTCCGATGGAGCACAGGGAACACGGATGTTCTCATAGACATCTCTTCCCTGCTCCATGCCGTAGTCAATCAAGATGCGTTTTCCACACGCCTCCAGATAGGTACAGCTGCCGGTGACTTCATGGGTCGCACCAATAAACAACAGTTTCATATCGCTTCACACCCTTCTTTCCGTCAATTTTAAAAAATATAGATTCTTATGCTTCTTTCTTTGTATACAGCAGGTACTTTCTTGCGAAGAAGTTCCAGAAGAATGCCACTGCCGTGGAAACTACCTTGCTCAAAATCTGATACAAGCTTGTCACATCTGCCAGTGCCCAAGCAAACCCCTTTGTAATGCCGATGGTCAGCAGCAACCCTACAACACCAATCGCCGCAAAAGAGAGGAACTCTAAAAAGCGATTCTGCATTTTGGACTGCTTGAAAATCCAGAATGTACTGAGAAAATAGTTGACCAGCAATCCGGCAACAAATGACAAGCCATTGCAGAGGGCTGCATAGCCAGACCCGGAAAAGACCAGATAAAATAGCAGCGAGGACAACGCCCAGTCTACAACGGTTGCGAAACCGCCGACAAAACAATACCGGAAAAATTGGATAAACGTATTTTCTGTATCACCGGAAAATAACTTTTTGAATTGATGTTGCTTTAAAATTTGCTTGACTTCTGTCAGATGTTCTGATTTCATGTTGAATAATTCCCTTCTTTTTTGCGATGAATTGCAAAATGCGAAATCTTACAATTCTTTAGATGGCACATCGTTAATTTTTCCAATGACAAATTGCATCAAAATGGTTGCATCTCTCTCATCCAGAACGCCATCATCATAGCAATCTGCACATTTTTCAGCAGATTCTGACAATGTAACCATGTTTGCTAACGCCTTATTGATAAAAATTGCATCCAACAAATCAACAGCTCCATCTTGATTGACATCTCCATAATAAATGTCTGTATCTGCATCTTTCGTCGTTGTGGTTGTTGCGGATTCTGTAGTGGTTGCTTCTGTCAGAGATGTTGTAGTAGCTGGCTTGGATTCTGTAGTGGTAACTTCTGTGGCAGAAGTTGTAGAAACTTCAGATTCTGTGGTTGTTGCATTCGTTACAGTCGTTGTGGTTGTGGTAGTCGTAGCTGTTGTAGTGGTGGTCGTTGTTGTTTCTGCTGGTTTTGGTGTGCTGCCGTTCGGCTCTGTACCGCCAACCAGTTCACCGCCAGCATAAACACAAATATAATCGCTCTTCACTTCATTGCCATCGCCGAACATTTCCGAATCGGTCAATACCGGCAAATCCTGATAGCTCCAGTCATTGGATGCATCCCACTGGTCGCCATAATATAAGCCAACGGAGCATTGATATTTCTTGTTGGAATTTGCAATAGTATAGCCATCCCATGCCACTTCAAAATAATAGATATTCGGGTCATAGGATGCATCATACTGGAATGGCCCAGAAATTACGCCATCTGCTGGTGCTGCTTCGGTTGCCGCCTGGTCATACAATTCTGTTGCTTGTACCAAACTTGGATCGGTCATTTCCTTCGTATTGAAGAAATAGCGAACGGTAACATCGGTTCTCGGCGTAATGGAATCGGTCATGACTTTCATAGAAATCTTTGTTGTTCCTGCTCCGCCTGCACACGGGTTATTCACTGCAAATGCTTCAACCCAGTAATTATTGCCGCCGCCTTCTTCACCACCATTTTCTTCCTTCGGCGGGAAATCTGGCGTTACCTGCATGGAGTCATCGCCAAAATACGCATACAATCCAGCACTTGCACCAACAAACGCTGCGTTATAGTCAATCGTTACTTCGTTATAAATCCAGTCTGCGGTAATATCATTGTGCTTGTCAGAGGCATCCGGCCCACCAACCAATGCACCATACAGAACATGACGCTGCTCTCTGGTATCTTCTGCTCTAGTCAAGCCGGAGGCTGCACGGTGGTGCGGATACTTTGCAGCATTTTCGCTATATCCGACAATATAAGCCCGATTCATCGGGTTGTTGCCCATCAGATATTGCATCTGTTCTTTTGCCCATTCGCTGTATTCGGACGGCTTGCCATTGTTGTTGTACTTGTCATAAACCAGTGCACACAGCTGTGCAGCAGTATTATATCGGGCAGAGCCCCAGGTATTCAGCCAGAAATAGCCTGCCGGTGTAATCGTTCCGACACCGCCTGTCATATAAGTGGTGATTGCCTTTGCAACGGATGCCCAGCAATCCATTTCTTCATATGGCGATTTTCCAGCAGCTTCCTTGTACTTTTCAATAAACTGCGGATAAACATACTCGCCTTCCTTGGCAGGCTTGTCCTCTGAAATTTCGCCTAAGATACACTGCACGCCGTTCCACATATCATTCCAGCAATACACATAGCACGGTGCTGCATAGTAGTCATAATACGGGTAAATTTCCTGCAAATAGCTTTCATCGCCGGTAATTTTAAACAGCCATGCTGCTGCCCAGCAGTAATCATCTTCCCACTTGGAAGATACATAATAGGATTTCGGGCCATCTGCATTGTCACTCAGCTGCTTTTCATGGCTCTTTGCGAACTGGAATAGTGCTTTTGCATAGTCCAGAGACTTTGCTGCATAGTCTGGATCGGTATCCTTAAAATTCAAATAGTTGATTGCCAGCGAAGCAGCTGCTGAAGCAACATAATCGGTTTGCGGCTTGTCGCCTGTCAGGAAATAGGCAGGTCTTGCCATGGTATCCACTTCCGGAGAGTTCCAGTAAGCGTGGTCAATATCGCCATCGCCCACCTGATAACAATGGGCAACAACTTCGCCATTTTCATCCCGGAACGTGCACTTCATCAGGTAATCGTTAAAATACCGCAAAATTGTTTCAATGTGGTCATCCTGTCCTGTCTTTTTGTAGGAATCCCGAAATTCATAATAGCCCCAGCCCAAGGTAGAAGCGGCATAGTTTTCCGGCATGCCAAACTTTACATGGTCGCCAGCGTCATGGAATCCGCCGGAAACATCCACATAGCCATCTCCATCCGGGTCAAGAATGTCCCGATACTGGTCAATGAATGATTGGGACAAGTTCGTGCCAACTTCATCAGTTCCCATTGGCTGTAAAGGCACTTGTGCGTCATAGGTGTGACAGTTGCCACGCCACTGATAGCGGTTATTTTCGGCAACCTGCGTTCCGCACATATTGCCATCATAAAAATAAATGGAATACTGCAATGCTTTCGCATAATTATACTCCACATCGTCCGCAGCAGATGCCTGCAATCCGGACGGAACGCTGACTGCTGTCTGCAACAGCACTGCTCCCAGCAATCCTGCCAGCAAACGTTTTCCAACCTGTTTTTTCTGTTTCATTCTGATTTTCCTTTCTGTACCATTTGATCTCATAAAAAACGGATGAACTGCTTTTATTATACAGCAACTTGTATTAAAAGTCAATTTATTTTTTGCAATTTTACTGGGATTCTAACCAAAAAATCTGGTTGGTGCATCCACTCTCTCTTAGAAAAATCAGATTTTTGTTCTATTTTTTTATTCTATTATTCTAATTGCCCCGCTGCTCTCTTTGCATAGATCGTTAAAATCTCAACAGCATCTACCACACCAATTGTTCCATCTTCATCCATATCCACCCGCTTTTTTGCAGCTTCTTCTGCAATAGGGTCTTCAGAATACAAATATGGCGTTTGTCCAGCTGCGATTTTTGCATAATAGGTCAATATTCGAATGGCATCTGACATAGAAACTCGCCCATCTAAATTCAAATCGCCCTTTAGTTCTGTTGTGACTTCCGTTGTCTGTCTCGTAACTGCTGTGGTTTGCGTGGTTACGCCAGTCGTTACAGTGGTAGCAGTTCCGCCATGCTGGTGGGTAGTCGTCGTCGTTGTCGTTGTCGTAGCAAGTTGCGGTGTTGTTGTTGAAATGATACTGGTTTCTGGTCGTTTTGTGGTTGCAGCGACTGTTGTTGTAGTAATGGCTGTCGTTATTTCTACTGCTGTTGTTATTTGACTCGTTTCCAATTTGCTTGTTGTTTCAAGTACTGTTGTTTGACTGCCCATAGCTGCCGTTGTTGTTGCGGCTGCTGTCGTTTGATTACTTTCTGTTGTTTCTGTTTCAGTTGTTGTGGTGATATCCGCAGAAACAGTTGTAGTAGTGGAGTCAAACCCATTCAAATTCGCATACATTGCACCAGCTGTTCTTTTATAAAAGCAGATAAAAAAGTTTTCTACCATAGAATACGTTCCCGTTTCCGCAGAATCTGTTTGATAACCGAATGCATAATCTCCGATTTGTGTAATTGTTTTCGGCAAGATAATACCTTCCAAGGACAGACAATCCAAAAATGCACCCGTCTGAACTTCCTGCACGCCATCGCCGAATGTAACTGCTTCCAACTGGTCACAAGACTGAAATGCATACTCTGAAATAACAGATGCACCGTTCAACATCACTTCTTTCAAAGAATTGGCATCATAACAAGCGTATGGCTCTATCGTTTCTACTGTTTCTGGAACGGTCAAAAATTGCAGCTGCATGGTATCTTGAAATGCATAGCGATCAATGGTCTTTACTGTTTCCGGAATGGTATAATCTGATTGTGAAATAGACGGCGGATAATAAATCAATGTTTCCTGGTCAGCTGTCATCAAAACACCATCGACTACCGTATAATATGGATTTTCGTCCGCAACTGTCACTTCTGACAGAGAAATACATCCAGAAAATGTATTTGCAGAAAGTTCAGAAATGGCTGCTGGCACATGAATTCTCTGCAAAGAACTGCAATTTTGAAAGGCATTGGCTTTGATTCTCTCTAAGGTATCCGGCAGCTGTATTTCCTGCAAAGCTGTACAATTTCTAAAAGTAGCGACAGAAATACCGGTCAATCCTTCTGATAAGGTCACTCGCTGCAATGCAATACAGTCTGAAAAGACAGAATCCGACAAAGTCTGCACCCTTGATGGAACGACAACTTCTGACAAAGACTGACAGTTGGAAAATGCCATCATGCCAATTCGTTGCAGGTTTTCCGGCAGTGCCATTCGTTGAATAGCGGTGCAATTCATAAATGCACCATCTCCAATTTTCTGCAAATTCTCTGGCAATGTGATATCATACAATGCAGTACAATTAGAAAACGCCATTGCTCCAATCGAAATGACTGACTGTGGCAATTCAATTTTGGACAGGGAAGAACAATCTGCAAACGCTGCATCTGAAATTAAAAAAACCGTATCCGGAATATCTGTCACTTCTCCATAGCGTCCACTGGGGCAACGAATCAGAATGCTTTCGCTCTTATCCAGCAGCAGCCCATTTCTAACGCAATACGCTGGATTTTCTTCGGCAACAGTAAAAACCTGTAAGTTTGCACAATCATGAAACGCTATGCTGCCAATTTCAATCACACTGGCTGGAATCACAACTTCTGTCAATTCATCCTGCTTTACAAACGCATCATCTTCCACACGTGTGACCGGAAAGCCGTCAATCTCTGCGGGGATTTCTAAAGTGCCCTCAATGATTCCAGTATAGCCAACAATTGTGACTTCATTTTCAGATGCCTGATACTGAAATTGCTCCCATTCCTGCACCAAACAATGCACCCGCAGCAACTGTTCCTATCCCCGGCAAAAATACAGCTAAAGCTATGCAGGCAGCTCCTACAGCAAGCCCCATGACAAGATTTCTTGCAAATCCGCCCCAATCAAACTCACCCTTCTGAGGTGCGTCTTCAAATGGATCATACTTTTGATATACTGTCCCCGCCAGGCCTGTCATCTTCCCCAGCATATCCACACTGCCGTTCACACAAAGACTGGATGCCCCTTCTGCATACAATGCCATGATATCTGACATTCCCTGCATGGCAATCCCTGTCATGCTCTCCAGCCGGATTCCTTCTTTTGCCATCAGAACAAGCCCGCCATTGCTTTCTATGGTAGTCCCCGTTTCATCCTCAAATGTAATCTTTCCCGTTTCACCGCCATCCAATCCCATTCGCTGCGGATACAGATCCATTCCTTTGCCATGCTCTGACCGGAAACTTTTCTTCTCTGGACTTCCCGTCCCCTCACAGGTGCTTCCATTAGTACGGATGCACCCTGTCGCTATTCCCTGCGCCTCATCTCCATTTCCTATATATAATGCTGTTTTTGTTCCCTTCTGCGGCATACAGTACATCAGGTTACCTGTCGCCGGGGCAAATCCATAACGGTTCCCGCCCGCCGCAGTCTTGTCAATATCAAATGCTACTTCTACCTGTTCCCCCTGCGTTCCGACAATGGATCCGACAAATGACATTCCCGTATAGTCCGGGTTATCCTCCCATGGAACCCACGTATAACTGTTTCCCGCAAGGCGGTATGTAAAGATGACCTCCCCTCCTGCCAGTTCTGTTTTTTTCCGTGAAACAAGCAGCTCCCTTCCTTCATATGTTACCCTGTCCCCCAGCGATAGGCTTGTCCTCGTAACAACATCATAACAAATGAAATCTTCCCTATCAACAAGGCATTTTCCACTGACTGCATAATATCTCCCATCAAAACAGAGATCACAGGAAATGATTTCTCCCAATTCCCTTTTTTCACCTTCCGGCAATCCAAGGTAAAAGCGGGGATAATAATAGCTGGTATCCGGCACTAATGGAAGCCCAAGCTGGAACGCCATTCTTTTCAGAAATCTCCAGTCCGTTTCCTGATACTGTATCAGTATTCCCAGCTACTGTAAACACTGCCGGAAACTAGGCGGCTCGTCTCCTGCCCCAGCGCATTGTACTCCATCGCAGCTTCCCACGGTCGTTCCTTATCCATGTACGCTATAACTTGTGCTGCCTGTCCCATTTCATTTCGGCGGGTAAGAATGCTCGCACCAAAACTGCTCGTTGTCTCAATTCTTTCTCCCATTTCGTCATACCGGCTGGAAATCCAATGCGCATCCTGCCACTCTTTTACCACTCTGCCCAAAGAATCCCGTTCCAGCTTTATCCTTGTATCAGAATTTTCCGCCCCGATATTTGATAAATTCCACAAACCCTTGATTATATGAAGAGATTCCATTTCTTTATAAATCGCACCCCACTACCATTTCAGGTGCATTGTACAAAAAATACTCCAACATCATTTGCTTTTTCCTCTTTACTCAAAAATAGATACCCTATTGCATCATCTAAATAGAAGATATCTTGAAATTCTTCTGGAAAATCTCCTCCATATATCTGCATGCAAAATTGATAGGAGGCAAGTTCTAACTTTTCTTCTTGTAAAAATACAGGATTTGCACCAAAAAGAGAGCCATTATAATCATCAAATTCATTCATTTCTTTATCAATTACTATTTCTCTTGCTGAAATCAAAAAATCCGCATCATTTCTTGGAGAAGCAACAGAATGTAAAATTACTTTTGTATATCCGTTTTTTATATTCTGAAGTTCTTCTATATCACCGTTATAAACGATCGAGTCCAAAAAATAATCTTCTCTATTATAAGTAGTAAATACAGAAATAACCTGATCCTTCGGATAATTAAATTGAAGAGTTGAATTTAAAAAATTTGTAGGTATATTAAAAATAAAAACCATTTTTTCTCCATTAGGATTAGTAGGCCACTCTACATCAGGAGGTAAAAAACTTTTTCCTCCAATACGCAAAATATTCAATTCATTATCTACCTTTTCAAATCTTACTAAGTTTGACATTGCATTTATTCTCCTTTCATTATCCTAGACACTCTAATTTACCATTACTGACAGTCACCCAAGACTCGCTACTGGCGGTTGGTTAGACCTTACCAGACAGGCATTCCACCTGCTAGACTACTCGCCCTTATCTGGGCGCACAATTCCGATTTGTATTTCTGTTTGTTTTAAAAATGGGCAACTCCAATTGGAATTGCCCACTCATTACACTAATTATGCGATTTTTTCTTGCTTCCGTTGATATGATAATATCACCAAAAGGTGGGTATTGCACATTGTACTTTTATATCATATTCTATAATAAAAGTACCCACCAGAGGAGGTTTATATGAATATAGATAATGTTATGAATTTCTTTTATAAGAAAATCTCAATTAGAGTAAAATATGCTGTGGATAAAAGTGGACTTAGACAAGAAGATATACATAGCAATCAAAAACTTATTAGTAAAATAATAAATAATAAAAGAGATAGACATAACCGATTTCTAATCATTGATTCCGTATTTGAATGTGACATAATAAATGATGAAACTGGCGAAAGAAAACCTGACGGATTACTGGGTATCAAGGAATTAGGATTTAAGGATGAAAAAAGAGGTATTATGGGGAACTGACGAAGAAATAAATAATTATATGTTCGACCTATTTGAGCATCTTATTTTAGAAGTTTTTTCTGACCAAAACGAGTATAATTTAGATATTGAGAAATATCTTTGTGATTACATTCCTTATGCCAAGAATAGTACCTACTGGGAAGTAATTGTTAAAGGTATATACCCAGCTATGTTTTATGGTGTGTCAGAAGACAAAATTCTCTGCGATTTATTTCCTGCTCGTGAAGAAGCAATTCGACTTATATATAACCGATGCTCTGCATCATTTAAAGATTATTTCTTCTCTTTTATTGAAGATAAAAAATCATTTCGCGGAATTGATAAGATATTTAAAACATCATTTATTGACGAAAAATTCGTTCCACTAATTCGCGACAATCCACCTAATTCAACATCCTTAGACTTACGAATACAGCAACTTATTCTTGAAGACTTATCACATACAGCGTCTTTGATAGTAGGTGAAACAATAAACAATATAGAATATAAAAAAGCTTTAATACATGCTTCTTCGGAATATATATTAGCTTTAGAAGAAATTCACGAAACATTCATACAAAAAAAGGAAATGGAACTTATTAATTTCAGATCCATTTCATTTTTTCCTGTTACAATGTTTTTCTTAGTTACCACAGACAAATCCGTTCTCTTATACCAGAACAATGTGACTAGGTCTTTTTTCTGGTTCTTCAAAATTCAATGTTTTATCATCAATATATGACTTAGTCGCTGCATACAAAGTTGTTCTTCCGCTCACGATATTATTAACAAATGTTTTTATACATTTTCTCTCATCATCCGATAATACTGGAACAAAAACATTTTTTGCATCTTCCTCACATACCTCTGCAAGACCATCTGAGCCCCGTGAAAATGCTCTCATCTGAACAGCCCATCCCTCGCTATTCAAATATGTAAGAACATCTGCTAAATACTTTTCTTTTCCTTTCTTCATTCTTGCTCTAAAACAGCCATTAGTTATAACAACATTCTTATCTTTTTCTGAAATGTAACACCATTTTACAGCACTTCCCCATATTGAACCAAAATAAATATCTCCCTCTTCAGCAAAATGTCTTGCTCGACTAGGCAACTCCCAGCCACGCAATTCCTTTGAATAAAATTCTCCATGTCCAATATCTTGAATTTCTGTGTAATTGTAAATATTTGATGAAACAAGTTTTATCTTCTTACCATCCGAAGAAGTTTTCTCTGGTATAAAATCAACTAAATCACCAAGTTTGTTATACATATTTTTTTTAATGTTTTCTCGTAGAACAGTAAATTTCTTGCAATAACGTTTCGGATCTAATGTAAAATATTTGTCTGAATATACATTATTTATATTAGTAACCCATGCACCGTCCTTACCTTTTACCTCTCGTCCTATTTTTAACCAAGGGAACGTATCTGAAGCTTGACTTAATATGATTCTCTCTAAAGCAGCTGTAAAATCGCTATCAATTTGTGGTTCATTGTTTTCATCAATAATTAAGCATCCATCTTCCTTCGCTCTAACATAAATCGGCGCAGCCTTCTTATTTCCTGCTTCCCATCCGACTTTTTCAATCATTTCAACAGCAAATGAATATTCATCCTCAAATTTTTTAACTGGTTTTGTCCTCTTCTCCAAAAATACAATGCTAGCACTAACATCCGCTCCGCTTGATTTAAAGGTAAAACGCGGAAGGGATACTATTGCTGCAACACGCGCATTAGAGAGTATCCATTGACGAACTATCGCAAATTTATCTGACCTATTACCCAAATATCCATTAGGAAGAATAATTGCTATTCTCCCCCTCTTTTTACACTCTTTTATACATGCTTCAACAAAAAGAATCCCTGTCTCTTGCTTGTCCATTAATTTTTCTGACTTGACATAGTAATCTCCTTCTCTTGTCCATTCATATGCAAGTTGATAATTCTTAAGTACAGCACTTCTCTTTTCTACAATTTTGGAACCGAACGGAGGATTGCAAACTACTACATTATACTTTTCTTTGTATTCATCCACATTTTTTAATGAATCATCCTTTTTAATATTTGTCTTTCCATCACCATTAAGTACCATATTTAATACAGCCACTTGAACTGCATTTGTAGAATTATCTACACCCCAAATACAATCCGCAAATCCTGGATTATATTTTCGACCTATTCTAAAAGCTGCCACTAAAAAATCTGCACTACCACAAGCTGGGTCTGCTATATGCTCTCCAAACTGAGGATTAATAACATCCATAATAAAATCTGTTACTGTAGTTGGTGTAAAATACTGTGCCAAGTCCCACTTATACATTGATTTGGCAAATTTCATATAAAAATTCTGCACAACATCTCTTTTTGAGTGAATTATTTTAATCGGAGCTAATATCTTCATTACTTCGAGCAATGTGTCTCCATTCATTTCAACTTCATCCGAAATAGGGTTCGGCAAATGTGTTTCATAAAATGATATTGCCCTTGATAACAAATCGCCATACTGCTCAATTGCGACTTCAGGAGATGTTCCAATTGCACTATAGTCCTGAATTCCTACCGGCTCATCACCACGTGTTTCATATGCATGTTCATCAAATATTTTTGTAAGCAGCAATTTAAGAATAATCCCATATCTACTTTCCGGCGAAAAAGATGCTTGATGTAATATATCTTCAATACGTGAAAATACATCCAACAATGAATCCGCTTCCATTAACTTATTAAATGTGAGTTTTTTTGCTGCAATCTTACATCCATATTTCGGCAAAAATGATAAAGGACCCTCTTTAATTTCCCTAATTCCATCATTTAACGTATTCCAAAATACTCTATGTTCAATATTGTCCCAATATAAACCTATTGCATTTATATCCTTGGCAAAATCAAGCATTGGTTTCACTTGTGTCATTTTCACATAATCTTTTGCTGCATTGTCTCTTTTCACCTCACACAAGAGAATTACTTCTTTCATTATCTCATCTGGGTCAAAATTATTATATTGAGACTTCGGCTTCTTTAATATTGCAAAATCACTTCTAAAACTATTTCGTCCTCCATTTCCAAACTTTTTTACAATTGGCTCAATATAAAAATTTTCTTTTGGATAACCTAAGTTAATTAGATACTTAATTGCTTCAACTCTAAAAAACTCTTCTTTGGGTGTCAAGCCGTCTTTTGACTTTTTTTTAACTTTTAACTGTCCTCTTACTGGACAGATAATATGCAAATTATCCATATTTACTCCTTCTATACAATAAGGAGGATAGAAACTTCCTTCCATCCTCCTTGTACTGTTTTCATTTATTATCTGAGCATGTTCTCTTTTTAATATAATTTCGCACCTGCCGGAATATGGTTATCAACCATAAGAAGATGAAGTTCTTCATCCTCTGAATCCTTAAGATTATTTACTGCTGAAAGTAACATACCACAAGATTCAATTCCCATCATTGCTCTAGGTG
>OIBK01000713.1_pt1 | contig 13854 bp, 15 predicted proteins | sample 1581021 | NCBI WGS metagenome assembly OIBK01 (sample SAMEA3882554, study PRJEB24775) | human gut metagenome | biome: human-associated habitat; feature: intestine environment; material: feces | place: Netherlands | collected 2009/2010
GTTCAATTTTAGAATTAATCTGCATATCAAGATAACGTGCCTGTTCCATGTATTCTTTTGCTGTCATATTTCCTCCAATTCCGCTCTGACTGCTGTCATCAGGGCTGTCTGTGTTTTATCTTTTTCGGTAAGTGCTTTCAGGATTTTCTCGTCAACCGTACCTCTTGTGATAATATGCTGTATGATGACAGTTTCGGATTTCTGCCCCTGTCGCCATAATCTCGCATTGGTCTGCTGATAAAGTTCCAAACTCCAGGTAAGTCCAAACCAAACAAGAAAATTTCCTCCTGTCTGTAAATTTAATCCGTGACCTGCACTTGCGGGATGTATCAATGCGACCTGCAATTTTCCGCTGTTCCAGTTCTTTATGCTTTGTGCTGATTTGATTTCCTGATGCACAATTCCAAGCTTACCAAGCCTTTCTGTAATTCTCGTTCTGTCATGCTTGAACCAGTATGCCACCAGAACGGGTTTGCCGTTTGCGGATTCAATAATATCCTCCAATGCATCAAGTTTTCGGCTATGTATCGGGATTATCTCTCCACTATCATCATAAATTGCACCGTTTGACATCTGACACAGCTTATTGCTTAAAGCCGCAGCATTCGCCGCTGTGATCTCCGTATCCTGAACCTCAAGAAGCAATTCGTCTTTCAGTTCTTTGTATTTTTCCTTTTCTGCCTCCGACATCTTCACCATGTATTCGTTAGAAATGAGTTCAGGCATTTTCAAATGGTCTATCGCTTTCATGGAAACCGTAATGTCCGATATTTTCTCGTATATCCTTTCTTCTGCATCAGGCAGAGGTTTATAGGAATACACGATATAGCCGTTCTGCTTATCAGGCTTGAAGTATTCGTTTCTGTATTGCCCGATAAATCTTCCCAAGCGTTCTCCCATATCCAGCAGACGGAACTCCGCAAATAAGTCCATAAGTCCGTTGCTTGCAGGAGTGCCTGTCAATCCTACGATTCGTTTCACCATTGGTCTGACCTTCATCAATGCTTTGAATCGTTTGCTCTGATGATTCTTAAACGAACTCAATTCATCAATTACGATCATATCGTAATCGAATGTTGTATTGCTGACAAGCCAGTCCACATTTTCACGATTGATGACGTAGATGTCGGCATCTGCCTTTAAAGCTGCAATGCGTTCTTCTGCTGTTCCGACTGCAACACTGTATCTCAGGTGCTTCAGATGATTCCATTTTTGCACTTCTGCCGACCATGTATCTCTTGCTACTCTCAGTGGTGCGATAATCAAAACTTTTCTGACTTCAAACAGGTCATATATGAGATTGTTGATAGCTGTAAGGGTTGTAATCGTCTTGCCAAGACCCATATCAAGCAGAAGTGCTGCAATTTTATGTTCTTCAATGAACTTAACTGCATATTCCTGATAATCATGAAGTTTCATTGCTCATCACCTCTTTTATGATTTTGTCGATGTCCTCTAAGGCATCAAGGACGTAAACCCTGAAGCCTAACCGCCTCAGAAGTCTGTGTCTTGAAAGCTGTAGAGGTCTTGGTTTCTGATTTGGTGCTTTCACTTCCACAAAGGCAATGTGTCCATAGGTTGGATCTGCATCAGCTTGTCCTGGGCTAAAAGATAGTGCGGAGTGTTCGGTAGGGACATGAGTTGTTTGGTAACCAGGGGCATTCATCCATTGACCACCATTTCCCATGTACTCTCCGAAGCTAACACCGACCTCTTTTCCTCGGTTATAGACAAACCAGGTACATTGTCCCCAGGGATAAGACAGACCTGTGTAGCTTGAGGTATTGATTTCTTTGGTGAGGCTATAGCCTTGTGGGACATCCCCTGTTGTGACACCGCCTCCGTCTCTGGTTTTTCCTGTTGTTTATTCAGGGGCTTTTGGTGTGTCCCCATGCTCATCGATATAAGTATCGAGTTTTTGCATGGTTTCAGCACGCCTTTTTCCTGAGCCAGAAGTATCGGTGAAGTAGACACCACCATCTGTTGATGTATTTAGAGAACCACTCGAAAATTTTTGGGCTTTGTCATCTTGGACTTTGAAGGTCTCATTTTTATTGCCAATGATGGTCTGCTTTGTGAGTCCAACAACGGCTACTTCATCGTTAAAATTATTGGCATTTTCTGGATTAGAGTCAAATGCGGTTCTGTTGCAAAGTTTTAAATAAAGAATAAAATCCCTTACGGTATCTATGATTTAAGCTGGGATTCCCAATAATACCTTGATTTCAGTACAGACCGAAAACCCGAAGAGAGTGCCTTCTTTTCGGGTTTTCTTATATAATCCTCGGATGGCTTCCATGCCTTTAATCGTGGTAGAGGTAGTGCGTAAACTTCGATAGAATTTATTGTGTCTCTTTACTGGACGATGGTCTTGTTCAATCAAATTATTCAGGTATTTAATGGTACAATGTTCTGTCCCTTGATAAAATCCGTATTCTCTTAGTTTCTTAAAGGCACTTGTAATAGAGGGGGCTTTATCTGTGACTACAACCTTCGGTTCATCAAACTGCTTAACTAACCGCTCAAGAAAAGCATAGGCTGTTTGTGTGTCCCGTTTTTTACGTAACCAAATATCCAAGGTTAAACCATCTGCATCGATGGCTCAATACAAATAATGCCATTTTCCTTTAATTTTGATGTATATTTCATCCATTTTCCATGAATAAAAGGATTTTTTATTTTTCTTTTTCCAAATTTGATAGAGTAGTTTGCCATATTCTTGCACCCAACGATAAATCGTCGTATGAGAAACGTTAATGCCACGATCATATAAGATTTCTTGAACTTCACGATAGCTAAGGTTATAACGAAGATGGTAGCCCACGATTACAATAATCACATCCTGCTGAAATTGCTTTCCTTTAAAATGATTTATCGTCATTCCTCCTGATATCTTTTTCTATTATTCTACCTTATTTGATAGTAGATTTAAAACTTTGCAACAGAACCGATGTAACCGTTTATTAATCTTTTTTATCATCTATGGATAACATTTTTTTGTTACACTAGGAGTATGAAAAAGGAGATATGATGGAACAGAGCCAAGCTAAAAAGCATGACAATACGATGACTAATAAGATTTTGATGAGGTTGATTGCTCTTGTCGTAGGTTTGCTTTTTCTTGAAATTTTGATTATTCATAGTAAAAATGAGCAGCAAAAGAGTGTTTCAAATCAAGTACAGACAGCACGTATCATGGCTAATGGGGACTTGCTTTATCATGACGGTCTCTATATGAGTGCCTTGCAGGCAGATGGTAGTTATGATTTTACTGAAAATTTTACATATGTGAAGCCATGGTTAAAGCAGGCTGATTTGGTCTTGGGTGATTTTGAGGGAACTATCAATCCTGATTATCCTTTGTCAGGCTACCCTCTGTTTAATGCTCCTCAATCAGTGACGGCAGTTATTAGTGATGCCGGCTATGATGTTATGGATTTGGCCCATAATCATATTTTGGACTCTGGTTTAGAGGGAGCTTTTACAACAGCCGATGCATTTAAAGAGGTGGGCATTGACCCTGTTGGTGTTTATGAAAATCCTGTGCATGATAAGGCGCCTCTGTTTATCAAGAATGTTAATGGCATCAAGGTGGCAATACTTTCTTATGCCTATGGTTTCAATGGCTTGGAGTCAAATCTGACCGAAAAAGAGATTGCGAATCATTTGTCGAATCTTGATGAAAAACGGATGAAAGTAGAGATTGAGCGTGCTGAAAAAGAGGCTGACGTTACGGTTATTATGCCACAGATGGGCGTGGAATATCGTTTGGAACCGACAGATGAACAGGTAAAGCTTTACCATAAGATGATTGATTGGGGTGCTGATATTATCTTTGGGGGCCACCCTCATGTGGTTGAGCCGTCTGAAGTGGTTAAAAAGGATGGACAGCAAAAACTCATTATTTACTCAATGGGGAATTTTATCTCTAACCAGCGCATAGAGACTGTGGATGGTGTGGATAATGCAGCATGGACAGAGAGGAGCGTCTTAATGGATGTCACTCTTGAGAAAAAGAATTGTCAAACCACGATTAAGACAGCTCAAGCGCATCCAACCTGGGTTAACCGCACACCCAAGGGAACAATTTCGCCAGAGGGATATCCTTTATATACTTATCAAACCTATATTTTAGAGGATTTCATTAAAGGTAGAAAATACAGAAATAAACTAGATGAAGAAACTAAAGAGCGTATAGATACTGCCTATAAAGAAATGAATGCTCATGTTAATCTAAAATGGAAATAAAGCTAAGATATCGCTAAAATTTGGCGATATTTTTCTTTATCGACAAGTTACCAACAGACTTATCCACAGGTGTGGATAAGTCTGTTCTCAGTGTTAAACCTTGATTTTTCAAGGTTTTATTAGAATTGTATTGTTTTACTTGTTAACAAGTTTATCCACAAGTTGTTGAATTGATAGAGACTGAATTTTATAAACGATACTGGTTAAATGTTGTAGAAACATTCGTTTTTTTCAATAAAAAAGGTGTAATTTCTATAAAAAATAGCGTTTTTAATCAAAATATGCTAAAATTATATAAAATAAAATGATGGAGGCTTCTCATGAAAGCGATTATTACAGTTGTAGGTAAGGATAAAGCGGGTATTGTTGCAGGTGTTGCGACTAAGATCGCAGAACTTGGTTTGAATATTGATGATATCACTCAAACAATCCTTGATGAATTCTTTACCATGATGGCGGTTGTATCATCGGAAGATAAGAAAGATTTTACACACCTACGTGCTGAATTAGAAGCTTTTGGTGAATCATTAAACGTCAAAATCAATATCCAAAGCTCAGCGATTTTTGATGCTATGCACAACTTATAAGATAGGGGTAGTTGAAAATGGATATTAAACAGGTTACAGAAACCATTGCTATGATTGAGGAGCAGAACTTTGATGTTCGTACTATCACCATGGGAATTTCACTTCTAGACTGTATCGATTCAGATATCGATAAGGCGGCAGAAAAAGTCTATAACAAGATTGTATCTAAGGCTAAGAATTTGGTAGCTGTTGGTGACGAAATTGCGGCTGAACTTGGTATTCCGATTGTTAATAAACGTGTTTCTGTTACTCCGATTTCAATTATCGGTGCGGCGACAGATGCGACAGATTATGTACCGTTTGCTAGGGCACTAGACCGTGCAGCTAAGGAAATTGGCATTAACTTTATTGGTGGTTTCTCTGCATTAGTTCAAAAGGGCTACCAAAAAGGTGATGAGATTCTTATTGATTCTATCCCACGTGCGCTTGCTGAGACTGATTTTGTCTGCTCATCTGTTAATATTGGTTCAACAAAAACTGGTATTAACATGACAGCGGTACGTGATATGGGACGTATCATTAAAGAGGCTTCTGAGGCAGATCCAATGGGTCCAGGTAAATTGGTTGTCTTTGCTAATGCGGTTGAAGATAATCCATTTATGGCAGGTGCCTTCCACGGTGTTGGTGAGGCTGACGTTGTAATCAATGTTGGGGTTTCAGGTCCTGGTGTTGTGCAACGTGCTGTTGAGAAGGTTTCAGGTGAAAGTTTTGATGTTTTAGCTGAAACAGTTAAGAAAACTGCCTTTAAAATCACACGTGTAGGGCAGTTGGTTGGTCAAATGGCTAGCGAACGTCTAGGTGTCGAGTTTGGTATTGTAGACTTGTCTCTTGCACCAACTCCAGCAGTAGGTGATTCGGTAGCTCGTGTACTTGAAGCCATGGGGCTTGAAGTTGTTGGTACGCATGGTACTACTGCGGCTCTAGCTCTTCTTAATGACCAAGTTAAAAAAGGTGGTATCATGGCATGTAACCAGGTCGGTGGTTTGTCAGGTGCCTTTATCCCAGTTTCTGAAGATGAAGGAATGATTGCAGCAGTTCAATCTGGGCATATCAACCTTGAAAAATTGGAAGCCATGACGGCTATCTGTTCTGTTGGTCTAGACATGATTGCCATTCCTGCTGATACGCCAGATACAACAATTGCGGCCATGATTGCCGATGAAGCGGCTATTGGTGTCATTAATCAGAAAACAACAGCTGTTCGTATTATTCCTTATGGTAAGGAAGGGGACATGTTGGAACTTGGAGGTCTTCTTGGTTATGCACCAGTAATGAAGGTAAACAAAGCTTCATCGGCGGACTTCATTGCGCGTGGTGGCCAAATCCCAGCCCCTGTTCACAGCTTTAAAAACTAAACGGATGATAAGTGCTTTACCGGATTGGTAAGGCATTTTCTGATGATTTCGCTAGCTAGATAGTCAGGTGGATTTGTGCTATAATGAGTTCAAAATGACGGAAAGAAGGAGGGGTCATGAGTAAGGTTAAGTTATATATTGCGAGACACGGCAAGACTATGTTTAATACTATTGGTCGTGTTCAAGGTTGGTCTGATAGCCCTTTGACCCCGTTCGGTGAAGAAGGAATTCGTGAACTGGGGGTAGGTCTGAAAGCGGCAGGTATCCCGTTCAAATCTGCTTATTCTAGTGATTCAGGTCGAACGATTCAAACCATGGATATCATTTTACGTGAGACGGGTTTGGAAACTATTCCTTATAAACGTGACAAACGTATTCGTGAGTGGTGTTTTGGTAGTTTAGATGGTGGCTATGACGGTGAACTTTTCTACGGTGTGCTACCGAGAACAGATGCTTTTCAAGGTAAAGATTTGCATGAGGTAACTTATCCTGAGCTTGCACAAGGTATCCTTGATGTGGATACAGCTGGTTGGGCAGAGCCTTGGGAAGTACTCAGAAAACGTATTTTAGAGGGGTTCATAGCTATTGCAGAAAATCTTGAGAGGTCTGGTGGTGGTAATGCTATCGTTGTTAGTCACGGTATGACCATTGCAACCTTTGCTTGGTTAATTGATCCTTCTGTCGAGCATCCTCCATTGGACAACGGTTCGGTTACTGTCGTTGCTTATGAAAATGGTAGATTCACATTGGAAACACTTGGCGATATGACTTATCGTCAGGTTGGACGAGAGATAATAGAAAAAGACAATGGTAAAAAATAGCTATCCGAGTCGCCGTCAGGCGAAAAAGCAAACCAATTGGTTTTTGGTTATCAGTGGCGTCTTGACTGCAATTCTTTTAGTTACAGCAGGACTTTATTCAGTATTTGGTGTCAGTCGTACGGTCCAACAAACCAATGGATCGTCAGTAACAAAAAATAGTAAGCAAATTACCTATTCGACTCAAAGCAAGGATACAAAAGGACTACCTGATGTATCGCCTAAAGACTGGAAATTGCTTTTGGTAAATCGAGATAATAAGTCTAAAGAGCTTAATCCTGAGCTTGCTAACGTATATGGTGTTTCTGTAGATGCGAGAATTGCGAAAAATGTTGAAGAATTTTTAGCAGCAGCTCAAGAAATTAATCCAAGCTATCATTTGATTTCGGGTTATCGTAGTGTTGCCTATCAGACAGAACTTTATAACAGTTATGTTCAGCAGGAAATGGCTGATGATCCCACTTTGACAGAGTCCCAGGCAGAGAAGAAGGTTCAGACTTATTCACAACCACCGGGTGCTAGTGAGCATCAGACAGGTCTTGCGATTGACATGAGTACTGTAGACAGCTTAGATGAAGCAGATCCAGCTACTGTGGCTAAGGTCAAAAAAATAGCGCCAAAGTATGGCTTTGTTCTTCGTTTCCCAGATGGTAAGACATCGTCAACAGGTGTGGGGTATGAGGATTGGCATTTCCGCTACGTTGGTAAAGAATCAGCAGAGTACATGACTGAACATAATCTTACTTTGGAAGAATATTTGGTACTATTAAAGGAGAAAACTAAGTGAGACGACGTTTTAAACTAAAAGCCTTTATAATCTTAGTTGCTGTTTTCGCTTTAGGGATTCTCTTACCACTGATTCTTCATGCATCTACAGTTGATAATGCTCGTACGGTAAAGGTTGCCTATACGCAGAAAGGGTTTATTGAAAACTTAGCGCCAACAGCACAAAAAATGTCTAAAAACTATGGTGTCCTTGCATCGATTCTCCTTAGCCAAGCCGCATATGAGTCGAACTATGGTAGTAGTCTCTTATCTGTTAAATACCATAATATCTACAGTCTCCCTGCTCGGCCAGGACAAGAACATATCTATCTAAAGGATAATGTTTACAGTAAAGGCAAATGGCAATATCAAAAAGTAGATTTTGCAGTTTTTAGAGACTGGTCAAGTTCTATGTCATCTTATCTAGAAGAACTACGCCAAGGTAGATGGGGAGAATCAACCTATAAAGAGGTGGCAGGAACTACGAGTTATAAAGTTGCGGCAGAAAAACTACAAGCTGCGGGTTTTAGCAGTGATCCAGATTATGCCAAACACCTCATATCTATTATTGAGACCTATCATTTGTCAAAATATGATTGATAAGATTAGAGTGCCTCTGAGGTGCTCTTTTTTTGCTTTTCTAGGTCTTAAGATGTATTTTTAGCACTCTTTTTATAAGAGTGCTAATTTTTTGGTTTTTTGGGTTGACATGTTCAAGTTTAGGTGTATAATAGAATCATAAGTTAGCAGTCGTTGTACGAGAGTGCTAATAAATAGAAATGAGGTGACATCGTGATTACGCAAAGGCAAAACACTATTTTGAATTTGATAGTTGAGATGTTCACTCGCACACATGAACCAGTTTGTTCTAAAGCATTACAAGACTCGATTGATTCAAGTTCAGCGACCATTCGTAATGACATGGCTAAGTTAGAAAAGATGGGTTATCTTGAGAAAGCTCATATCTCTAGTGGACGTATGCCAAGCCGAGCAGGTTTCCAGTATTTTGTTGCTAATTCTTTGAATCTTGATACGATTGATGAACAAGATGTTTACCAAGTCGTCAAGGCCTTCGACTTTGAAGCCTTTAAACTTGAAGATATCTTGGATGCAGCGGCGAAGCTGCTGGCAGAAATGACAGGTTGCACAGCAGTGATTCAAGATGTGGAACCGACCAAACAGCGTCTGACAGGATTTGAGATTGTTCAGCTGTCTAATCACGATGCGTTGGCAGTTCTGACTCTAGATGAATCTAAGCCGGTGACAGTTCAGTTTGCCATTCCAAAGAATTTCTTGTCAAGCGATTTGGAAATTTTTCATAAGCTTGTTCAGGGACGGTTTTTAGGAAATACTGTCTTAGATATCCATTACCGATTGAGAACAGAGACTCCTCAGATTGTGCAAAAGTATTTTAAGATAACAGATAATGTTTTAGATTTGTTTGATTATATCTTTTCACACCTCTTCAAGGAACTGATTTTTATAGAAGGTAAGGTTGCATCACTGGCCTATGCTGATTTGAAAACTTATCAATTTTTGGATAATCCACAACATGTGGCTCTTGCGCTTCGATCAGCTATCTCCGATGATGAAGTGACCAAAATTTCGGTCGCAGAATCAACTGAAGAAGCTCTTGAAAATGTCACGGTTATGAGTCATAAATTCTTGATCCCCTATCGTGGGACGGCACTCATGCATGTGATTGGACCCATTGAAATGGATTATCGTCGCATGGTTAGTTTAGTCAACGTTATCAGTCGAGTTCTGGTTATGAAATTAACGGATTATTACCGTTATCTCAATAGTAACCATTACGAAGTTTTCTTAAGCCGTAACGTTTTAAAAAATATAGAAAGAGGTGAATGCCTTGACTGAAGATATTAAAGAAGAAGAAGTAAAAGAAGAGGAAGCTACCGAGACAACTGAAGAAGTTGTAGAAGGAACAAAGGAAGCTACTGAGACAACTGAAGAAGTTGTAGAAGAAACAAAGGAAGCTTCTGAGCTTGAAGAAGCTCAAGCGCGTGCGGAGGAGTTTGAAAATAAATACCTTCGTGTCCATGCAGAGATGCAAAATATTCAACGCCGTGCTAAAGAAGAACGTCAACAATTACAAAAGTATCGTAGCCAAGATTTAGCAAAAGCAATCTTGCCATCACTTGATAACATTGAACGTGCTCTTGCTGTTGAAGGATTGACTGATGATGTTAAAAAAGGTTTGGAAATGATACAGGAAAGTTTGATAAATGGTCTTAAAGAGGAAGGAATCGAAGAAATCGCAGCAGACGGCGAGTTCGATCACAACTTCCATATGGCTATTCAAACCATGCCTGCAGATGATGAGCATCCGGCGGATACCATCGCACAAGTCTTCCAGAAAGGCTACAAACTCCATGACCGCATCCTACGTCCAGCCATGGTAGTAGTATACAAAGAGAACTAAAAAAACCTTGTCCGAAACGACAATAAACTATGAGAGAAAAGATAAGAGGCAAGCCGAAGGTTTGCAAAAAGAAATATCAGAAAAGAAGAAAAAAGCTTAGAAAGAAAAAGCTTAAGGAGATAGAACATATGTCTAAAATTATTGGTATTGACTTAGGTACAACAAACTCAGCAGTAGCAGTTCTTGAAGGAACTGAACCAAAAATCATCGCTAACCCAGAAGGAAATCGTACAACTCCATCTGTAGTTTCATTCAAAAATGGTGAAATCATCGTTGGTGATGCTGCAAAACGTCAAGCAGTCACAAACCCAGATACAGTAATCTCTATCAAATCTAAGATGGGTACTTCTGAAAAAGTTTCTGCAAACGGTAAAGAATACACACCGCAAGAGATTTCAGCTATGATTCTTCAATACTTGAAAGGTTATGCTGAAGAATACCTCGGTGAAAAAGTAACCAAGGCTGTCATCACAGTTCCAGCTTACTTTAACGATGCTCAACGTCAAGCAACTAAAGATGCTGGTAAAATCGCTGGTCTTGAAGTAGAACGTATCGTCAACGAACCAACTGCAGCAGCTCTTGCTTATGGTTTGGACAAGACTGACAAAGAAGAAAAAATCTTGGTATTTGACCTTGGTGGTGGTACATTCGACGTATCTATCCTTGAACTCGGTGATGGTGTCTTTGATGTATTGGCTACTGCAGGGGACAACAAACTTGGTGGTGATGACTTTGACCAAAAAATTATCGATTACATGGTTGAAGAATTCAAGAAAGAAAACGGCATCGACTTGTCAACAGACAAGATGGCTCTTCAACGTTTGAAAGACGCAGCAGAAAAAGCTAAGAAAGACCTTTCAGGTGTAACTTCAACACAAATCAGCTTGCCATTCATCACTGCTGGTGAGGCTGGACCTCTTCACTTGGAAATGACATTGACTCGTGCGAAATTCGATGATTTGACTCGTGACCTTGTAGAACGTACGAAAACTCCAGTTCGTCAAGCCCTTTCAGATGCAGGTTTAAGCTTGTCAGACATTGACGAAGTCATCCTTGTTGGTGGTTCAACTCGTATCCCAGCTGTTGTAGAAGCAGTTAAGGCTGAAACTGGTAAAGAACCAAACAAATCAGTAAACCCTGATGAAGTAGTTGCTATGGGTGCTGCTATCCAAGGTGGTGTGATCTCTGGTGATGTGAAAGACGTTGTCCTTCTTGACGTAACACCATTGTCACTTGGTATCGAAACAATGGGTGGCGTCTTCACAAAACTCATCGAACGTAACACAACAATTCCAACATCTAAATCACAAGTCTTCTCAACTGCAGCAGATAACCAACCAGCCGTTGACATCCACGTTCTTCAAGGTGAACGCCCAATGGCAGCGGATAACAAGACTCTTGGACGTTTCCAATTGACTGATATCCCAGCTGCACCTCGTGGTGTCCCACAAATCGAAGTAACATTTGACATTGATAAGAACGGTATCGTATCTGTTAAAGCGAAAGATCTTGGAACTCAAAAAGAACAAACAATTGTCATCCAATCTAACTCAGGTTTGACTGATGAAGAAATTGAAAGAATGATGAAAGATGCTGAAGCAAATGCTGAAGCAGATGCAAAACGTAAAGCAGAAGTAGAACTTCGTAACGAAGTCGACCAAGCTATCTTTGCTACTGAAAAAACAATTAAAGAAACAGAAGGTAAAGGCTTTGATACAGAACGTGATGCTGCCCAATCAGCACTTGATGAGCTTAAGAAAGCTCAAGAATCAGGTAATCTTGATGACATGAAGGCTAAATTGGAAGCTCTTAACGAAAAAGCCCAAGCTTTGGCAGTTAAACTCTACGAACAAGCAGCAGCGGCACAACAAGCTCAAGCAGGAGCAGAAGGCGCACAAGCAACAGATAACTCAGGCGACGATGTCGTAGACGGAGAGTTTACTGAAAAGTAAGATGTAAAGACTGTTAAAATCTCACAGTGAAAATAGGAAATCAGGCGAAGAAGCTTTAGTTTCTAGAAAGAATTGCACCTAAAGGTAGCCTTATATGTAGTTCGCTAAAGCGAAAACTGCTACGTCTCTTTTTCACACAGAAGTCAAGCTGTGCTCAATTCAACCTTACGAGTTCAAAAACAAAGCATAAGAAGAAATCCAGAGGTTGCAAACCAGCCTCTGTTTTTCGCTAAAATAAGTGAAGTGAATATAAGATATAGTTTTACTTCGTATCGTAACAAATATAAAATAGAAAGGAACAAAGAGTGTTCGTCGTTGAACACGGGCTATGGAACAAGCCAAAAAGATAGATGGTTTTGAGGGACCAGTAGTCCATCTTCGAAACTATTACTTTGGCTTTCTCCATTAGATGCCCTTTGTATCTTAAATTATGAACAATACCGAATATTATGATCGTCTTGGGTTATCTAAGGATGCCTCTCAAGACGAAATTAAACGTGCCTATCGTAAGCTATCTAAAAAATACCACCCAGATATCAATAAAGAACCAGGTGCGGAAGAAAAATATAAAGAGATTCTAGAGGCCTATGAAACTCTAAGTGATGCCCAAAAACGTGCAGCCTATGACCAATACGGACCAGACGGTGCGAACGGCTTTGGCGGTCAAGGTAGCTTTGGTGGCTTTGATGGTGGTGCAGGCTTCGGAGGTTTTGAGGATATCTTCTCGAGCTTCTTTGGTGGCGGTGCTACTCGCAATCCAAATGCTCCTCGTCAAGGAGACGACCTTCAGTATCGTGTCAACCTAAGTTTCGAAGAGGCTGTTTTTGGTGCTGAAAAAGAAATTCACTACAATCGTGAAGTGACATGTAAGACATGTTCAGGATCTGGTGCTAAACCTGGAACAAGTCCTGTAACCTGTGGTCGCTGTCATGGTCATGGGGTTATCAATGTTGATACACAAACACCACTTGGTATGATGCGTCGTCAAGTAACATGTGACGTCTGTCACGGAACAGGTCAAGAAATCAAGGATCCTTGTCAAACTTGTCATGGAACAGGTCGTGAAAAACAAAGCCATACAGTATCTGTCAAGATTCCAGCGGGTGTTGAAACAGGTCAACAAATCCGTCTTGCAGGCCAAGGTGAAGCTGGTTTCAACGGTGGTCCTTATGGAGACCTCTTTGTAGTCATCAATGTTAATCCAAGCGATAAGTTTACTCGTGATGGATCAACAATTTACTATACACTTAACATTTCTTTTGTCCAAGCAGCTCTTGGTGATACTGTTGAAGTACCTACCGTTCACGGTAATGTTGAGATGGTTATTCCAGCGGGTACTCAAACAGGTAAAACTTTCCGTCTAAAAGGAAAGGGAGCGCCACGTCTTCGTGGAGGTTCACAAGGGGATCAACTAGTTACTGTCAAGATTGTAACTCCTACGAAGCTGAATGATGCTCAAAAAGAAGCTCTCCTTGCATTCGCCAAGGCAAGTGGAGATGAAAAAATCGCACCACAGAAAAAAGGTTTCTTCAATAAAGTAAAGGATGCCTTAGAAGATTTATAAAGGAAGGACGCTGAAAGCGTCTTTTTCTTTATGTCAAAGCTGTATGGGGTCAGTTGACAATCGACCTACTTTTTATCCTTGAAAAAATCTGATATGATAATTTTATGGTTAGATACAAAGCGACA
>OIBK01000717.1_pt1 | contig 13783 bp, 7 predicted proteins | sample 1581021 | NCBI WGS metagenome assembly OIBK01 (sample SAMEA3882554, study PRJEB24775) | human gut metagenome | biome: human-associated habitat; feature: intestine environment; material: feces | place: Netherlands | collected 2009/2010
CTCCATGCTGTATCTGGATTACAACCGCAAGCAGGGCGAATGGGAGCCCAATAAGGACGGCGGCAAGGAGAACCTGGAAGCCATCGCTTTCCTGCGCAAGCTGAACAACACCGTGCTGGGCCGTCACCCCCACAAGTACATGATCGCCGAGGAGTCCACCGCGTGGCCCATGGTCACAAAGCCCGCTTCGGACGGCGGTTTAGGCTTCAACTTCAAGTGGAACATGGGCTGGATGAACGATATGCTCAGCTACATGAAGACCGACCCGCTGTTCCGCTCCGGCAACCACAACAAGGTGACTTTCAGCTTCTTCTACGCTTTCAGTGAGAACTTTGTCCTGCCCATCAGCCACGATGAAGTGGTGCACGGCAAGGGCAGCCTGCTGAACAAGATGCCCGGCGAGTATGACGACAAGTTTGCCAACCTGCGCACCTTCTTCGGCTATATGATGGCACACCCCGGCAAGAAGCTGCTGTTCATGGGACAGGAGTTCGGCCAGTTTGCCGAGTGGAACGAGGCAAAGCAGCTGGACTGGATGCTGCTGGACTATGATAAGCACGCTGAACTGCAGAACTACGTCCGCACCCTGAACGCCTTCTATAAAGAGCACCCCGCCCTCTGGCAGATCGATTACAGCTGGGAGGGCTTCCAGTGGATCGTGCCGGACGACTCGCAGCAGAGCGTCATCGCCTTCCTGCGCAAGGACGCCGCCGGTAAGCAGATCCTTGTCATCTGCAACTTCAACCCCGTCCTGCGCGAGGGCTACACCCTCGGCGCACCGGTGTCCGGCACCTATAAAGAAATCCTGAACAGCGACGATGCCGCTTTCGGCGGCTCCGGTACCGTGCACAACAAGCCGGTGCGTACCCACAAAAAGCCGCAGCACGGCTTTGAGCAGAGCATCACCGTTACCCTGCCGCCCATGAGCACTTTGTACTTTGAGGTGCCCACAAAGCGCACCCGCAAGGCAGCAGAGGACAGCGCGGACAAGCCGGCAAAAAAGACCGCCAAAAAGGCCACCGTCAAGGATGCCGACAAGCCGGTAAAAAAGACCCGCACCACCAAGGCCAAGGCCGCCGAAACGGCGGATGAAAAACCGGAAAAAGCAAAAAAGACCGCTGCCAAGTCCAAGGCAAAGCCTGAGGCCGCAGCGGACAAGCCGGTAAAAAAGGCCGCCGCCAAGGCAAAGACCGCGGCAAAAGCAAAACCTGAAACCGAAGCAGAAACCAAACCCGCAAAGCGCACCCGCAAAGCAAAAGCACCCAAGGAATAAGGATGCCCACACGGATGCACGCACGAACATTCTGATCTGTTGACTATCATTTCCAATAAGGAAATGCTAAAGGGGAGAATAAAGCTATGGCAAAAGAAATCGTGGCAATGATCCTTGCCGGTGGACGTGGCTCGCGCTTATACGCGCTGACACAAAAGACGGCAAAACCTGCGGTGTCCTTCGGCGGTAAGTACCGCATCGTGGACTTCCCGCTGTCCAACTGCGTCAACTCCGATATCGACACCGTTGGTATCGCAACGCAGTACCAGCCCCAGAAGCTGAACGAGTACATCGGTAACGGTCAGCCTTGGGATCTGGACCGTCTGCACGGCGGTGTGCACACCCTGCCCCCTTACGAGCAGGCAAACGGCACCGACTGGTACAAGGGCACTGCAAACGCCATCTATCAGAACATTGGCTTCATCGACAGCTATAATCCCGAGTACGTCATTATCCTGTCCGGCGACCAGATCTGCAAGCAGGACTACGCCGACTTCCTGCGCTTCCACAAGGAAAAGGGCGCAGAGTTCTCTGTGGCCGTTATGGAAGTGGACTGGAAGGAAGCTTCCCGCTTCGGCCTGATGGTGGCGGACGAGACCGACCGCATCACCGAGTTCCAGGAGAAGCCCCCTGTGCCCAAGTCCAATCTGGCCTCCATGGGCATCTACATCTTCAACTGGGATGTGCTCAAGAAGTATCTGATCGAGGACGAGGCTGACCCCAACTCCAAGAACGACTTCGGCATGAACATCATCCCCGCCCTGCTGCGTGACGGCCGCAAGATGTACGCCTACCGCTTTGCCGGTTACTGGCGCGACGTGGGCACCATCGACAGCCTGTGGGAAGCCAACATGGAAGTGCTAGACCCCGAGAACTCCGGCATCGATATCTTTGATAAGACTTGGAAAATTTACAGCCGCAACCCCGTGCTGCCCGCCCAGAAGATCGGCGAGCGCGCCGTTGTGCAGGACTCCCTCATCACCGAGGGCTGCAAGATCTACGGCAACGTCAAGCACTCTGTGCTGAGCGCAGGCGTTGTTGTGGAAGAGGGCGCTACCGTTGAGGACGCCGTGCTGATGGACGGTGTCGTGGTCAAGGCAGGTGCCGTGGTCAAGCGCTGTATCCTTGCTGAGGACGTTGTTGTGGGCGCAGGTGCAAAGGTCGGCGGCGAGGGCGCTATTGCCCACGTTGGCACCGGTCTGACCATCGGCGCAGGCGCTACCGTCAAGGAGGGCGCAAAAGTGTTTGAATCCGTCAAGGAGGGTGTGGAAGTATGCTGAGACAGAACACCAATGCGTTGGGTATCATTTTCCCCAACAGCTATGACAATACCGTTCCCGAGCTGGTGACCGAGCGCGCAATGGCCTCGATCCCCTTTGCGGGCCGTTACCGCATGGTAGACTTTGTGCTGTCCAGCATGGCCAACTGCGGCATTTCCAACGTTTCCATCGTGGTGCGTAAGAACTACCACTCCCTGATGGATCATCTGGGCACCGGCCGCGAGTGGGATATGGCCCGCCGTCACGGCGGCCTGAACATCGTGCCTCCCTTTGCAGAAAAGGGCGTGCGCATCTACTCCGGCCGTGTGGAGGCGCTGGGCTCCATTCTGAGCTTCCTCGAGCACCAGAAGGAGAAGTATGTGGTCATGAGCGATGCCAACATCGCCGTCAACTACGACTTCAACGCCCTGCTGGCTGCCCATCAGGCCAGCGGTGCCGATGTGACCGTGGCCTATCAAAAGACCGAGATCCCCGAGGGCCGCAAGAACGACAACTACACCCTGACCATTGATGCCGATGGCCGCGTGACCGAGCTGCTGTTCAACGACTACCGCTCCGGTGTGCAGAATCTGGATCTGAACATCTATGTGCTGGAGCGCGAGACCCTGATCAAGCTGGTCAAGGACGCTACCGCCCGCGGCCTGATCTACTTCGAGCGCGACATTCTGGCACACAACGTCAACATTTTGAACATCCATGCGCTGGAGTACACCGGCTATGTTGCTCATATCTGCGACATGAAGAGCTACTTTGACGAGAACCTGAAGCTGATCGATGACCGCAATCTGGAAGCGCTGTTCCCCAAGGGCAGCCCCATCTACACCAAGATCCGCGACGATAACCCCACCCGTTACGTCACCGGCTCCAAGGTCGTGGATTCTATTCTGGCCGACGGCTGCGTCATCGAGGGCACCGTGGAGAACTGTGTGCTCTTCCGCGGCGTCAAGGTCAAGAAGGGTGCTGTGGTCAAGAACTGTGTCCTGATGCAGGATACCGTGGTCGAGCCCAACGTGGAGCTGGACTGCGTTGTCACCGATAAGAACGTGAAGATCACCGCCGGCAAAAAGCTGTCCGGCACCGAGAGCTTCCCGGTCTACGTCCAGAAGAACCACACCGTCTGATCGATGCAATATCCATAGGGGCGGCTTCCTCCCCGGTAGCCCCTCTTGAGAGGGGCGGGGGCACCTGTGTGCCCCCGCCTGCTCTTTTGTATGCAAGGTTCGCGCCGCTTTTCACGGCGGCGGGGAGCGCGAACATCTGCCTGTATCATGGAAGGAGCGAATCCTATGAAGATCCTGTATGCTGCTTCGGAAGCCAATCCCTTTGCCAAATCCGGCGGTCTGGCCGATGTGGCAGGTGCCCTGCCCAAAGCGCTGGTCAAGGACGGCGTGGACGCCCGCGTCATCATGCCCCTGTACGGCGATTTGAAGTACCGCGATAAGCTGGAATACGTCACCAACTACTCCGTGCCTGTGGGCTGGCGCAGCCAGTACTGCGGCCTGTTCAAGGCCGATGTGGACGGCGTGACCTACTACTTCCTGGACAACGAGTATTACTTCAAGCGCCGCGGCCTGTACGGCTTCTACGATGATGGCGAGCGCTTCGCCTTCTTCTCCCGCGCCGTGCTGGAGACTTTGTTCTACATCGACTTCACCCCCGATATCATCAACTGCAACGACTGGCAGACCGCTCTGGTGCCGGTGTACCTGAACCTGTACTATCGTCATCTGGACAAGTTCAACCGCATCAAGACCGTGTTCACCATCCACAACATCGCCTATCAGGGCAAGTACGGCACCGATATTCTGGAGGACACCTGCGGCATCGGCCACCGGGACCAGCATATCGTGGAGTACGACGGCTGCGCCAACTTCATGAAGGGCGCTTTCGAGACCGCCGACAAGATCACCACCGTCAGCCCCACCTACGCACAGGAGATTTTGGACCCGTGGTTCAGCTACGGTCTGGACGCTCTGCTGCGTGAGAAGCAGTACAAGCTGTGCGGCATCCTGAACGGCATCGATATGGACGCCAACGACCCCGCTACCGACAAGAACATCCCCTTCAATTACAGTATCAAGACCTTTGAGACCGGCAAGGCCAAGTGCAAGGAAGCTTTGCAGGACAGGTTTGGTCTGAACAAAGACGGCAGCCCCGTCTTTGGCATGGTCAGCCGCATGGTGGGCATGAAGGGCTTTGACCTCGTGCAGAGCATCGCTGACGGTCTGGTGGACCGCGGCATCCAGCTGGTCATTCTGGGCAGCGGCGAGAGCCAGTACGAGAGCTTCTTCTCTGACCTGTGCGGCCGTCACCCGGGCCGCGTAGGCACCTACATCGGCTTTGAGCCCAAGCTCTCGCAGGAGATCTACGCTGGTGCAGATGCTTTCATCATGCCCTCCAAGAGCGAGCCCTGCGGTCTGGCACAGATGGTGGCCTGCCGCTACGGCACACCTCCCATCGTCCGCGAGACCGGCGGTCTGCGCGACTCCATCCATGACAGCACCATGGGTGACGGCAACGGCTTTACCTTTGCCGGTTACAACGCCCACGAGCTGTATATGGCCTGCTGCAACGCACAGGATGCCTATAACAACAAGGAAAACTGGAAGAACCTCGTGCGTCACTGCATGGAGTGCGATTTCAGCTGGGACGTTTCCGCCAAGAGCTACGAGGGTCTGTACAACGAGACCGCAAACCTCTGGTAAGCGCCTGAATCCCAAAGCACCCGCCGGGGCTGCCGCACAAACGTGCGGCAGCCCCTTTTGCGTGGGACGATTTAAAATGTGCTCCGCGTTGCTCTGCACATAGTTCAAGGAAGAATTATTTATAGTTTCGGAATTTCGGAGCGTCTGCGGACGCTCCGAAATTCCCTTTTCACCGGAAGAGCCCCAGAGGAAAACGGCAGCTGCTGCGCTGGTTTCCTACGGAAACAGTCGCGCAGCGGAAAGGCTTAGCTGGCCTTTAGCTGAAAAGCCCTCTCAGTCCGCTCCCGCTGGCATCGCGCAGCGATGACTGAGAAGTTTTTCCCGCTAAAAGCAGTCAGAAAGTCCCCCCAGCGCCGCGCTTTCGCAGAAAGCGGCGCGATAGCTGCCGTTTTTCGTTACGACCCCTCCCGTGAAAATGCGTTTGGAGCGCTCCGCAGAGCGCGACAAACGCGAAATAAAAATAATTCTTCCGCTGAATATGCGCAAAGCGCACGCGGCGCGCATTCCAAATCGTCCTGCCCCGCCCGGGCTTTTTGCGCTCTGCCCAAAAATCCCGGCAAAAAACAGGCACACTTGCCATTGACGAACCCTGCCGCGCTGCTGTAAAATGAAAGCAGAATGCCCTGCGCATCCGCATGGGCCCCCTGCATTTTATAAAAGGAGCATTGCATGAAAAAGTTAAAGCGTCTTGCGGCTGTTCTGCTGGCCGGTATCATGGCACTGGCGCTGTTCACCGCCTGCAGCGACAGCGACCCCGGCAACCCCGAGTTTGATCCCAAGGTGGAAAGCGCCTATCTTGACGCGCTGAATAATACATTCGGGACGAGCTTTGAAAACGATGCCGACATCAAGAGGCTGGCCATCGAGCACATCGAGGAGAAACATGGCGCAGACAGCCTGACCGGTGAGACGCTCTGGAAAACAAAGGGCGACGGAAAGACTGTGGTGCGGCAGGTGATGCTTTGCTGGGAACTGAAAAAAGACACCGGAAAAGGTTATGTGCCGCTTTTCTACGAGGCCGCCAAAACCGCAGCCATCAAAGCGAACTCTACCAATGTTCGAGCTCTGCTCCGCACCGTGAACGAGGAGATTGCCAACGCAAAGAAAAACGGCATAACGCTGGAGCTTACCGCGCTGGGTGTCGGCGCATGGACCATCGGCGGCAAGACCTATGTTGCCATTGGCTTTGAGCTGACCAACACCGCTGCACAGTAATTGCACCCCGCCCCGAGGAGCGCCCGCTCCCCGGGGCTTTTTTTCGCTCTGAATCCCTCCCCGTGAAAAGGCAATGCCGGAAAATCCGCAGATTTTCCGGCATTGCAAATTTAAAATAATTTTTCCGCTGCTTATGCGCAAAGCGCACGCGGCGCGCATTCCAAATCGTCCCGCCTTGCCCGGCGGGCTTTTTTTCGCCTTTTTGTGACAAACCCCGCCCGCTGTGGTACAATAAAAGGGTATCGAACTCACACAGAAAGGACGTTTCCATGCAGCTGTTTGAACTGGTCAGCCCACGGCTGTTCCGCCCGCTGGCGGGGCCCAACCGGGCGTTTTATGCAGAGCTTTTGCTGCTGCTCTGGGAGGAGTGCCGCCATACGGCAGATTACAGCATTTCCCGCGTCGAAGCCGTCTCCCGCGCTGAGGATTATTTTGCCGCGCTGGCAAAGCCGCTGGCGCTGGACGCCGATGGCGCGGGCGATGAGGATGAGCAGCCCACCCGCGACCCCCACACGCTGGCGGTGGGCTTTTTGCTGCGTCTGCGCCGCACCGGCTGGCTGGAGGAGCAGCCCGGCAGCTACGAAAGTGAGCCCACCCTTGCCTTTATGCCGGAGGTCACCCCGCTGCTGGACGCGCTGGAAGAGATACTGAACCCCCGGGTGGTCACCTACACCGGCAAGCTGTATAAGGCGTGGCAGCTGCTGGGCAGCATCGGGCAGGAAAAAAGCCCCTACGAGAATGTGCTGCGGGAGGTGGCGGCAGACCTTGAAACGTTGAACAAGTCCCTGCGCGCCCTCAACGCTTCCATCGGGCATTACATCGACCGCCTGACCCATAACCGCACCCCGCAGGAGGTGCTGGAACTGTTCGACCAATACGAGGAAAAGGTGGTGGCGGCGGCGTACCATCGCTTTAAAACCAGCGATAACCTGTTCAATTACCGCGCCTATCTGGAAGAAGAACTGGACGACTGCGAGCAGAACCAACTGCCCCGGCTGGCGCTGGACTACGCCCGGGTGGAGCACTGCGCCCCCGGCGAGGCTGCACCCCGGGTGCGTGCCCTCATCCAGCAGCAGCGGGACGCGCTGGAAGAGATGAGCACCCTGATGAAGGAGATCGACGCCAGCCACATCCGCTACCGCAAGCGTGCGGTGCAGCGGGCACAGTTTTTGCTGCTGAGCGACCGCTCGGCGCAGGGCAGCGTCACCGCCCTGCTGCGCCGCTATGCGGAGGACATCCGCAGCCCGGAGCAGCTGTTTGAGCCGGACGATGGCCCGGTGGCAGCGCGGCTGCACCTGTACCCGGCGGCAGTGTTCGGCGCAAAGCCGCTGTATCCCCCCGCCGCGCCCCGCACCGAAGCACCTCTTGCCCCGGTGCGCACCGAGCCCCTTGACCCCGACCGGCTGCGGCAGGAGCAGCAGCTGCTGCTGGATTACGCCCGCCTTGCCGTCACCGAGGAAAACGTGGCGCTGCTGGCGCGGCAGGCACTGGCCGCCCGCGGGCAGGTGAGCGCCTCCACCCTTGTGGAGGAATACCCGAACGACTTTACAGGCATCATCGGCCTGCACACCTATTCCCAGTCGCCGCACCGGGAGTATGATATCACCCTGACCGGAAACTGGGTGGAGCGCGGCGGCTTCCGGTTTCAGGATTTTGTCCTGACCCGCCGCAAGGAGGTAAACACGGATGGCAACCATTGATCTGCTGGAGGAGACCGCAAACTATCTGCTCAACCACTGCTTTGTGCTGGGCTGCGTAGAGGAACAGCGGGCAAAATATCTGTATATTCAGGATCACCTCAACGAGGTGCGTGCGGTGTTCAAACCCTTGGGCTACGCGGTGCTTTTGTACCCCGCACCCATGCAGGCGGCGGCGCTGGTCAACGAGCACGAGGGCAGTCAGGCACGGCTGCTCAAGTACGAGAGCATTTTGCTGCTGGTGCTGCGGCTTTTGTACCTGCAAAAGCGGGAAAGCCTTGCCGCCAGCGCGGACGAAGTGCTGGTCACGGTGGAAGAGGTGCAGGCAGAGCTGCAAAAGATGAACCTGCCCCGCAAGCTGGATCAGCAAACGCTGGAAAAGCTCATGCGCACGTTGCGCCGGTACAATCTGGCGCGTCCGGTTGGACGGCTCTCCGGGCTGGACAGCCGCATTGAGGTGTTCCCCACGGTGTTGCTGGCGCTGCCGGACGCTGACCTTGCGGATGCCGCCGCCGAGAGCGCCCGCACCCGCACCGAGCTTGGCCTGTACGAGCGCCCGGAGGGCGCAGACACCGAAGCAGGGGAGGGTGAAGCATGATCGAACTCAAGCGCCTGAAACTGATTAACTGGCACAACTTTGAAAATACCACCTTCGACTGCGCCCGCCTGACCTATATGATCGGCGTGAACGCCGTGGGCAAGACCACCATTCTGGACGCCATCCGCTACTGCCTGACCACCAACCGCAACTTCAATGCGCTGGGCAATAAAAAGAGCGGCCGCACCCTGCAAGGCTCTGTCCACGCCAAGCAGCGCGGCGAAAACGCCTACCGCCGCCCGGGGCATACCGTGGCGTATATCGGGGTAGAGTTCTGGGACAGCGTAAAGCACACCAGCTTTGTCATCGCGGTGCGGGTGGAGTCCGAAGGCCCCATGCAGGAGCTGCACCCCGGCGACCAGACATGGTATATCTCGGAGGACGGCATCACGCTGGAGCAGCTGCCCTTTATCGACCCGCGCACCGGTGCGCCCAGCGCCAAGGAGGACTTCAAGCCCGCCGAGGGGCGGCTTTCCTACACCCGCAGCCCCAGCGAGGCACGGGACCGCATCTGCCGCGCACTGGGCATCGGGCGCGCAGCCAGCCCGCTGGGCAAAAAGTTCAACGAGGTGTTCCAGATGGGCACCAGCATGGACGAGATCCCGAACTTCCGGGAGTTTCTGTACCAGTACATCCTCCCGCAGCCGGAGCTGGACTTGGAAGCCTTGCAGGGTGACCGCTTGGAGCTGGAAAACCTGCACGCCGTTCTTGCCGAAGCCCAGACCCGCGCCGATGCGCTGGACGAGATCGTGCGCTATGGCCGCGAAGCCACCGAAAAACAGACCGAAGCTCTTGTGAACCGGGGTGCCGCCCTGCTGGCGCGGGCTGCTGCCGATGCCGGGGAAAAGGCCGTCTGGCAGGAGCGGGTAGACGCCGGACGCCGCCAGCAGGAAACGCTGCGCACCCGCTACGCCGAAGCCAAGACCGCCGAAGCGGAAGCCCGCCGCGCCTACCTGACCGCCCACAGCGCCGCCGGTGCCAGCGGCGAGGGCCGCGCACTGGACGCCCTCAACGAGGAGCTGGCGCACCGGCAGACCGCACTGGATGCCGCCGCCCGCCGCGCCGACATCGCTGAAAAGGCCGCCGAAAAGACCGGCAATCTGCTGGCGGTGCTGCGCCGCAGCGGTTTTGCCGCCGGGCAGAAGCTGGCAGACCTGACCCCTGACACCCTGCCCGCCCTGACCGACTGGCTGACCGCACAGGAAAAGCCGCTGGAAGAAGCCTATTTTGCCGCCCGGCAGCACACCGCCGCCTTGCAGCGGCAGCAGACCGAGAAACGCGCCGAGCTGGATGCCGTATCCGGCGGCAAGTGGGTGTACCCCCACGGGGACGCCGCCACCCGGGTGCGGGACGCCGTGAATGCCGAGCTGAAAAGCCGTGGCATGGAGCCGGACGCCCGCATCTTCTGCGAGCTGCTGAACGTGGAGGACGAAAGCTGGCAGGACTGCGTGGAAGCCTGTCTGGGCGACCGCCGGTTCGATATCCTTGTGCCGCCCGCCCACTACGCCGCCGCAAAGAGCGCTTTTGTGGCGCTGAAAGAGAAAGTGGGCCCCATCAGCCTGCTGGACACCCCGGGTCTGCGCAAGGCCAACCGCCGCGCCGACACCGCCCCCGCCGACAGTCTGGCGGCACAGGTCACCAGCGAAAACCCGCTGGCGGCACAGTACGCCGACACCATCCTGCGCCGCATCGTCTGCTGCGACACCCCCGACACGCTGGAAAACTACCCCGACAGCGCCACCCGCGACCTTTTGCGCCACCATCCCTTCCGGTTGGAGCGTCTGCGCACCCCGCAGCGCTATATCGGTCTGGAAGCCCGCCGCGCCCGCGCCGGGGCACTGGCAGGGGAAATGAACGCCCTTGCCGAGGAGGTGCGCGCCGCCGCGCAGGCGGAGCAGAACCTGAAAGCCGCATACAGCCAGTACCAGACCCTTTTGCGCGGCACAACGCTGGAAGAACTTGCCGCCTTGTGGGACGCCCGCGCCGCCCTGACCGCCGCCCGCGCGGCGGTGGACGAGCAGGCGGCAAAGCTGGCTGAGTGCCGCGAGAACCCCATGCTGCAGCAGCTGTATAAGGAGGAAGAGGTGCGCGAAGCCGCATGGGAAGCCGCCCGCACTGCCGTGGAGCAGACCGGCGGCGACCTGCGCGTATGCGAAAAACAGATCTCCTCCTGCGAGACGGAGCAGCAAAAGGCAGTGGACACCGCCGAAAAGAGCGCACAGGCCGCAGAGAGTTTCTTTGCCGCCCACCCGCTGGTGGAGCCGCTCTCCCGCAGCCGTCAGCAGGCGCTGACCGGGCCGGACAAATCCCCCCGCGCCGCCGCGCAGGCTGCCGAAAAGGCACAGGCCAAGCTGGACGATGCCCTGACCGTCTACCTGAACAGCACGCTGGAACCGGCGCAGCGGGAATACAACCGGCGCTACGTCTGCGATTATCCTCTGGGGCTTGCCGGGCTGGAACAGTATCGCGCCCAGCATGAGAGCCTTGTGCGCATCGACCTGGAGCGCTACGCCGCCCGCTTGGAGCAGGCGCAGCGGGACTGCAAGGACCGCTTCCGCAAGGATATCCTGTTCCGCATGAAGGACGATATCTTCAACGCCCGGCGGCAGTTCCGGGAACTGAACAAGGTCATGGAGCAGCTGACCTACGGCGAGGAAGTCTACCGCTTTGAGCTGGAACCCAGCCGCGACCCGCAGCTGGCGGCGTTCTATCAGGTCATCGTGGACAAGGGCAACCAGCAGATGACCGAGGGCGACTCTCTGGATAACCTTGCTGCCACCGCCGACCCCGCCTACGAGCGTCAGGTGGATGAGCTGATGGAAAAGATCATGGCAGACGTGGACGAGAACACCCGCGCCCGGCAGGAGGGACGCACCGCCGCCGGTGCAACCCTTTCGGACTATGTGGACTACCGCACCTATCTGGACTACGATATCAAGGTGACCAATCAGGTCACCGGGCAGCAGGCGTATCTGTCCCGCGTCAGCCGCGATTCCTCCGGCGGCGAGAATCAGGCACCCTTCTATGTGGCCATCTGCGCAAGCCTTTTGCAAATTTACCAGAAGAGCGAAAACAGCATCCGTCTGGTGCTGCTGGACGAGGCCTTCAGCAAGATGACCAGTGACCGCATCCGCCCCATGATGGAACTGTTCCGCCGCCTGCAGTTGCAGGTGCTGCTCATCTCCACCGTGGAAAAGAGCACCGCCATCCAGCCCTACTGCGATATCACCTACTCCATCGTCCGCCACGGTGACGCCAACGCCATCGCGCCCTTTGTCCGCGTTGCAGCGGAATGATGCAAAACGGAGCTTGACATCAAAAATAAACTTTGCTATACTGTTTTTTGCTCATCGGAGGGCTGTTTCAACGTAATTGAAGGGCCGGATAAGATGTCATCGTTCGTGTTTCCCGGAGGCTGTGGGCGCCGTAGTGCCGCAGCAGAAGAGGGAATGCACCGGAGCGATGGTTCTTATCCGGCCTTTTTGCATATGTGAAGTTCAAAAAGGAGGAGCTATGCCAAAGGAAACCATCCAATTGTCCGATCATTTTACCTATTCCCGCCTGCTGCGGTTCGTGCTGCCCTGCATCGGCACCATGCTGTTCACCTCCATCTACGGCATCGTGGACGGGCTGTGCGTCTCCAACTTTGTGGGCAAAACGGCCTTTGCGGCGATCAACCTCATCATGCCGCTGCCGCAGATGCTGGGCACTGTCGGCTTTATGCTGGGCACCGGCGGCAGCGCCATCGTAGGCATCACGCTGGGCGAGGGCGATCAGAAAAAGGCCGACCGCTATTTTTCCATGTTTATGTGGGCAGCACTCGTCTCGGCCGGTGTGCTGTCCGTGCTGGGCATTGTGTTTCTGCGGCCGACCGCCGTGCTGCTGGGCGCAAAGGGCGAGCTGCTGGACTACGCCGTGCGTTACGGGCGCATCCTGATGCTGGCGCTGCCGCCCTTTGCGCTGCAAAATATGTTCCAAAGCTTTTTCGTCACCGCCGAAAAGCCGCTTCTGGGCTTCTGGTTTACCGTTGGTGCAGGCTGCACCAACATGGTGCTGGACGTGGTAATGGTGGGTATGCTGCACTGGGGCGTGGAGGGCGCTGCCGTTGCCACCCTTATCAGCCAATTGGTGGGTGGCGTGCTTCCGGTGTTCTACTTTATCGACCACGGCAATACCAGCCGCCTGCACCTGTGCAGAACACAGTTTTACGGCCGCGTGCTGTGGGATGCCTGTATCAACGGTTCTTCTGAGCTGATGACCAACCTTTCCATGTCGCTGGTCAATATCCTGTATAACTTCCAGCTGCTGCGGCTTGCCGGAGAAAACGGCGTGGCGGCTTACGGCGTTATCATGTACGCGGCCTTCCTGTTTGTGGCAGTGTTCGTGGGCTATGCCGTGGGCAGCGCACCCATCGTCAGCTTCCATTACGGCGCGCGCAACCACGCCGAGGTGCATAACCTTTATCAGAAGAGCCTGCGCCTCATCGCCGTGGTGTCTGTGACCATGACAGCGGCGTCCATGGTCATCATCCCCCATGTGGCGCACATCTTTGTGGGCTACGATGTCCAGCTGCTGGCGCTGACCAGCCGCGCCTTCCGGCTGTATGCGCTGAGCTTCCTCATCATGGGCTTCAACGTGTATGCGTCCTCCTTCTTCACAGCGCTGGGGGATGGCGTGACGAGTGCTCTCATCTCCTTTCTGCGCACGCTGGTGTTCCAGCTTGCCGCGCTGCTCCTGCTGCCCGCCCTGTGGGGCATTGACGGCGTGTGGCTGGCTGTCACCGCCGCCGAGCTTGCCGCGCTGGCGGTGAGCGTGGCGATGTTCCTTACAAAGGATAAGACGTTCCATTACCGAAAGGCGTAAAACAAAAAAGAAGCACGCGGCTGCGTGCTTCTTTTTTGTTTATTCTGCTATGCACCTCACTCCGCTGCAACGCGGACAAAGGGCGCGATGGCGTTGGCATCGCCGTGGCGGACGATGGAGTAGGTGATATCGCAGTAGGGCTGGATGGCGGT
>OIBK01000725.1_pt1 | contig 13650 bp, 8 predicted proteins | sample 1581021 | NCBI WGS metagenome assembly OIBK01 (sample SAMEA3882554, study PRJEB24775) | human gut metagenome | biome: human-associated habitat; feature: intestine environment; material: feces | place: Netherlands | collected 2009/2010
TTAGGATTATATTATAGGGATAATAAATGTTTAAATAAAACTGCCGTATCGTGCTGATGCGGCGGTTTTTTTGATGTGTATCTGCGGTGTAGGTGCTTAAAGGAAAATGTATGTATCAGTAAATATACAGGTTATTGAAATATATGCTAAGGAGATAAGTAAGATGGGCAAGATTATTTTAACTGGTGACCGACCGACAGGACGTCTTCACGTTGGTCATTATGTAGGTTCTTTGAAAGAACGTGTAAAATTACAGAATTCAGGAGAATATGATGAGATTTATATTATGATCGCAGATGCGCAGGCATTGACTGATAATGCCGAACATCCGGAGAAGGTACGTCAGAATATTATGAACGTAGCATTGGATTATCTGGCATGCGGAATCGATCCTGAGAAATGTCACATTTTTATTCAGTCCATGGTTCCGGAACTGACAGAGTTAACATTCTATTATATGAATCTGGTAACCGTATCCAGAGTACAGAGAAATCCTACGGTAAAAGCTGAGATCCAGCAGAGAAACTTTGAGGCAAGTATCCCGGTTGGTTTCTTCTGCTACCCAATCAGTCAGGCAGCCGATATCACAGCATTCCGTGCAACCCACGTACCGGTTGGCGAGGATCAGATGCCAATGATCGAGCAGTGTAAGGAAATCGTACACAAGTTCAATACCGTATATGGCGAGACACTGACGGATCCAAAGATCGTGCTTCCGGAAAACAGCGCATGTCTGCGTCTGCCGGGTATCGATGGTAAGGCAAAGATGAGTAAGTCTCTTGGCAACTGCATCTATCTTGCAGAGGAGCCAGAGGATATCAAGAAGAAGGTTATGTCGATGTTCACCGATCCGAACCATCTGCGTGTCGAAGATCCGGGACAAGTTGAAGGCAATCCGGTATTTATCTACCTCGATGCATTCAGCAAGCCAGAGTATTTCGCAGAGTTCCTTCCAGAGTATTCTGGTATGGACGAGCTGAAGGAACATTACACACGTGGTGGTCTTGGCGATGTAAAGGTGAAGAAGTTCCTGAACAATGTGCTTCAGGCTGAGCTTGCTCCAATCCGTGAGCGCCGTAAGATGTGGGAGCAGAAGCTTCCAGATGTTTATGATATCCTGAAGGCTGGCAGCAAGAAAGCCAGAGAGACGGCAGGCAAGACACTTGAAGATGTCCGCCGCTCTATGAAGATTGATTATTTTGATAATGATAATCTGTTGAAGATGTAATTTTAATATAGATTAGTGTATTATGCAGAATGCAAAAAGGGGCGTTATAAAACGCCCCTTTTATTATCTTTATATCCTCTTCAATTTATTGAGCAGCTGCTCATCACTCATCCGAAATACATCATCGATGATCCAGATATGCATATCCCTTGCTCGCTGCTTGAAGAACATCGTGCCAGTCGTGTTATCACAGGCACGTGCTAAAACAAGTGCCTTTCTGGCATATTTGCCACCGAATTTTCGTGATACGGTCTCTAACTCATGCAGCGCATTTCCACCTGCCTTACCACTCTTGCAGGAGATAAAGATCGGACACACCTGCTTCATCAGGATCACATCGATCTCGTTCATCGTATCATAGCCGGGATTCATCGTGTCATGCACCTCACCATCCCAGTCAATATGCGCACCGATCACCGCATCCGAGAACAGGTAACCTTCCCGCGTCGCTACCTCATAGACATGCAGCTCCAGCATGTTTCCTGCCTTTGCGATAATCTTCTTGATCTGATTATTCTTGAACCGAAACATCACTTTTTTCCCGTGTTCTTCGTAATCCTTGAGCATGCCAATCTCATACAGATCCCGCAGCAGACGGATGGCATCGCCAAGCTGATTGATGTATAACTCACTCCAACCTTCCCGCTGGTTCGGTGTGTTCTTGCGAAGTTCGTCAATGACTCCACAATGTTTGTTCCAATCTCCACGGTATCTACGGCACAGATCCCACATAATCCGGATATCCTCCCGGAACTGATCGGTAAATTTCCACTCGGAGATACTTCCCGTCTCCTTCGTGAGCAGACCGCCATGCAGCATGATATCCTCCGCGATACTGATATTAAAATGATAATCGGACGTGATCACCTTCGAACCACGGACATCAATTTCCTTTCCGGTAAATGGATCGATACGCAGCTTGCTGACTTCCATTCTTGCGGAAATACACCCAAGCGCGATCAGAAGCATCTCACTACCACCGGTCAGAGCAAACCGAATCCCCGGATATTCCCGGATAATGCCCGCCAGAGTTCCTATAATGTTATCGAGATCATCCTTTGGTACCTCAATAAATTCCAATTCCACATCTGGATATTTGTGGTCACGAAACTGCTCGATATCCCGGATCTGCTTCGTAATCATATTATCTTTGTGTCCGAGAAAAATCACGCGTTCCGGCATGTATTTCATCATCACCATCACATTCTCAATTGGTTCCTGCGAAAAGAATTTGACGATCGCTTTTGTTCTCTCCATGTAACTTCCTCCTATAAAAGAATTGCAAAAGTACCCACCCCTGATACTTTTGCAATGATTCATTCTCTATTCTTTACTGCATAGATGCAAATAACGCCGCAATCTCCTCTGGCGACAGTGTCCGGTTTGGATTGTCGTCCACTGGCATTGTCGGTGCTGGTTCTGCATCCATATTCATCGTTGTATCTGTGATATCCTGCTCTACTTCGTGCACTGCCTCTGCAACTTCCTCCGCATGTGCTTCCTCTGTGGACAGATCTGTCTGTCCCTGTTGTGGAAACGGGATCACATCTGCATTCTTCACATCCTCTGCCGGTTTATCTGCCTGCAGATTGCCAAGCAGAGCATCGATCATACTCTGATCTAACATACCTGTATTGGCTGCTTCTTCCTTGAATTCTGCCTCTTCCTTTAATTCCTTATCGGCACTACCGCCAAACTGCGAGAAGAAGTCCTCCGTATTAAATGCAGGCTCTGTTTCTTCTGTTGGTGCAGCCTCTTCTGCAACCGTTTCTGGTTCTTCTGTTGGTGCAGCCTCTTCTGCAACCGTTTCTGGTTCTTCTGTTGATGCTGCCTCTACCTCTGCTGGTGTATCATCTGTCTGAGTCAGAGAATCATCTGCGATTTTTAGTTCTGCCTCATCAGCTGTATCATTCTCAATTCCACCGGGGATCTGTGACTCTGGTACATCCGTCTCAGTCGTATTCTCAACATTCGTTACCACTTCCGGTTGCTCATCTTCCGGCACTCGTTTTTGCACATCCGCGGTAACGGCTGTCGATGCTGCCTCTACTGATGGTGCTGCCTCCACATATTTCGGCATCTCGATCGCATCCACTGCCTCACGCAATGCAGTAAGCTGGGCTGTCACCTGCTGTAACTGGGCAACCACTGCCTGTACATCGCCTGCCAGCTTGCCAAACTCCTCCAGCACCAGTGCAGTATGATCCGGCTCCTTCTGTGCCTGCAATGCTGCCTGCATTTCCAGTTCCTTCTGCATCTGCTCCGCCTGCTGTGCTGCTTCCTCTTCCTTCTTCCGATCATAATTGATCAGAATCTTGATCGTCTTTTTCAACGCCTCATCCAACTGCTCTGCCTGCGCAGACAGATAGGTGTTTGTCTTTCTCTGCTGGACATAGGACGCCTTTGCCAGACGTTCCATATCGTTGAGGATCTCCGTATCCTCTTTTTTCGTATATTCCTGCAAGGTCTTTGTCACATATTCCTGCATTGCCTGTTCTTTCGCCACTTTGATGTCGACAAAGGACAGAAGCAACGCATAGATACTTCCCACCAATACAAGCGAGATTATCGCAACATAGACTGCCTGTGAACGATATGCAAGCATGCAGTATCCCCACGCCAGAAGCGCCGTGAAACTGATCATGCCAAGTGTTACCATTCTCTTATATCGATTCCCCATCTGTTTTTTGCCTCCCTGCTTCTCGCCACAGATTACCCTTTATAATGCTTCTCCGGATCTGCGAACTTCGTATATTTTCCAATCCAACGAAGATCGACGCTGCCCGTCTCACCACTACGCTGCTTGGCAATGATGATCTCCGCGGTCTGCGGTTTTGTCGTTGTCTCCGGATTGTAATATTCGTCTCGATAAATAAACATAACCACATCGGCATCCTGTTCGATAGATCCAGACTCTCGCAAATCCGAAAGCACTGGCTTGTGGTCCGGTCTTGCATCTACCGCACGGGAAAGCTGCGACAATGCAATAATTGGAATCTTCAGTTCCTTCGCCAAGTTCTTCAATGCACGGGAAACCTCCGCGATAAACTGCTGCCGGCTCTCCACGGCACGGCTTGGGCTCATCAACTGCAGGTAGTCGATCATGATAACCTGCACTCCATAATTCTGCTTCCATTTTCTTGCGATTGAACGAAGCTCTGAGATTGTAACCGATGAATTTTCCTCTATGTATAACGGCGAATTAGCAACTGCCTCTGTACTTTCGATGACCTTATCCCAGTCATCATCCGACAGATCGCCGACCTTCATACTCTTGGAATCAACCATTGCATCTACCGCCAGAATACGGCTTGCCAGCTGTTCCTTACTCATCTCCAATGAGAAGAATCCAACCGGAATATGTTTCATAACCGCCAGATGATGCGCAATATTTAAGACAAATGCCGTCTTACCCATCGCAGGTCTGGCTGCTACAAGCAAAAGTTCTCCGGCATGCATACCAGTCAGCATATTGTCCAAATCCCGGAATCCCGTCGGAACACCGGTAACCTTACCATCGTTTCTTGCCGCTTCCTCCATCTCACGAATGACATTCATCACAATCTCGCGGATCGGCACTGTATCCTCGGAGCCGTTTCGGTTCTGCACGAGCTTGAAGATACTCTGTTCTGCGCGCTCCATAATGACTTCAACCGGTTCCTGTGACTGGTATCCATCCTTCTCGGTATTCTCACAAAGCTTGATCAGCTGTCGGAGTGTCGCCTTATCCTTGACAATCTTCGCATAGTCCTTCACCGGAGCATATAACGGCGCTGACTGCACTAACTGTGCCAGCGTCACTGTGTTTGCCACTTCTTCCGGGATATCCTTCATCCTCAGCCGTTCTACCAGCGTGATCGGATCAACACTTGCGCCCTCAGAGTACAGTTCAACCATGTTATCGAAGAGAATTCCGTACTGCTTATTGTAGAAATCTTCTCCTGTCAGCATATCCACCAGATCAGAAATCGCATCCCGGTTTACAAGCATTGTTCCCACGATTCCCTGCTCCGCCTTTTCATTATGCGGTTGTACACGTCTTATCGTATTTTCATCCATAAAATTAAGCTTCCTCAATCTTCACGGTAAGATCTGCGGTTACCTTTGTATGCAGCTTGATTCCAACCGTACGTGTGCCCGGTGCCTTGATGGCATCCTTCATAACAATCTTCTTTTTGTCGATGTCATGTCCAAGCTGCGACTTGATTGCCTCTGCAATTTCCTTGGAAGAAATGGAACCAAAGGTTCTTCCGTTTTCACCCATCTTGATGGAAAGCGTGATGCTCTCCTTCTCAATCTGTGCGGCAAGTGCCTGTGCGTCTGCCAGCACCTCTGCGGCAACCTTATCCTCATGTGCCTTCTTCAGCTTCAAATCATTCAGGTTCTTTGAGGTTGCTTCCATACCAAGCTTCTTTGGAAGCAGCATATTTCTTGCATATCCATCGGATACTTCTACAATCTGATCTTTTTTTCCAAGGCTTTTTACGTCCTGCAATAAAATAACTTTCATGTCTGGTTCCTCCTTAATTCCTAAATATCGCCTTCCCGATACATCTCATCTAAAAGCGTCTTTAACTGGATCAATACCAATTCATTTGTACTATTTGTAAACTGGGCTCCGGCGATATTTGCATGTCCACCGCCACCCATTTTTTCCATAATAATCTGCACATTTACATCGTCGACCGACCGTGCACTCATATAAACCGTGCCATCCTTCTCTGTCGTAACAAACGATGCACGGATTCCTTCGATGTTGAGCAGGTCGTTCGCAACCTTCGCCGCAACCACCGTCGGTGCATCGGATTCCTTTGGATCGACCGTGGAAATCGCAAAATGCTCCATATAAATCTCCGAATTGATGACGCCCTCTGCCAACTGGCGATACGTGTACATATCACTTCGGAACATCTTTCTGACACGAACGACATCCGCACCACTCCGGCGCAGGTACGATGCTGCATCAAATGTACGCACACCCGTCTTGGTCAGGAAATTATCTGTATCAATCACGATACCAGCATACATGGCATCCGCCTCGATTGGACGAAGCTTTACCTTGCCCTCGATATACTGCAGGATCTCCGCAATCATCTCACATGCAGAGCTTGCATATGGCTCGATATACGAAAGTGTTGCATTCTCGATCACCTCGTCCGATTGTCTATGGTGATCAAATACCACGATAGACTTTGCCAGACTGAGCAGCTCCTCACACTCGGTCATGCTTGGTTTATTCACATCCGTTACGACAACCAGCGTGTTCGGAGTTACCCGGCTGATTGCTTGTTCACTGTTGATGATCATATCATCGCCGTAAACGCTGTTCCCCATAAATCCGCTGATGATCGGGCGGATGGCTGAGGTCACCTCATTCACTACGATATATGCCTTTTTATTTAACGTCTTAACCAGACGATACACGCCCACTGCCGAACCAAACGCATCCGCATCCGGTCGTTTGTGTGCCATGATAATAACACTGTCTTTACTTGTCAGAAGCTCCTGGAACGCCTGTGCCTTAACACGCGCCTTAACGGTTGCGGACTTCTCAGTTCCTGCACTCTTTCCACCAAAATACGTCGTCTTATCACCATATTTAACAACTGCCTGATCGCCGCCTCGTCCAAGTGCCAGTCCGATTGCGGTACGCGCCCGCTCATACGCCTGCGCAAAGCTGTCTGTTCCAGCACCGACACCGATACTTAACGTAACTGGAATCTCGTTTCCGACATTGATACTCTTTACCTCGTCCAGAATCGCAAACTTTGTCTCACGAAGCTGTGGCAGATACTGCTGCCGGAATACGAAGAAATATTTATCCTTCTCCAGCTTCTTTCCAATCGCGTCGATCGTGGAAAGATACATGTTGATTCGTCGGTCAACCAGTGCTTCCACCAGCGAATGACGAACCTCCTCTGTATTCTCCATAACCTCATCGTAATTATCAATATACAACAGTCCTGCGACAAGCTTCTGGTCTTCATTTTCCTTCTTGTAGATCCGAAGCTCTGTTTCATCATACAAATACAAAGTAATCATGGCATCTGCCTGATGATCGACCATCGCATCCTCATCCGAATCCACTAACGTCTCGGAAAAATCGATACGGCGCAACAATGCCCGATAGACACGGTCGTTATATTCCAGATCCATCTGCATTTCCTCGGACGATAACGCCTCCGCATCCACCGCCGGGAAGAATGCCGAAATGTTTTTCCGAATCCGCTTCTTGGATCCAACGCCAATCTCTTCGATAAACTTTGCATTGCCCCACAGAATCTTACCATCCGTATCCAGCAGCGCATACGGAATATCCAGCTCTTTCAAAAGCTCCTTCTGAATCTGCCCCTGTTCCAGCGCAAACCGGAAGACAACCGGCATGATCGCCGCCTTCATTACAATGAAAAATATAATCTCACATACAACGAAGATAAAAACTGCCGCAGCGGCAATCGCACCGCTCTTTTTGTCATGTACATACAGCACGATCACCATGCCAACCAGAAGCACAGTCAGTGCCAATGGCATCAGCAGATATTGTTGTATTTTCTTTTTTAAGATCTTTTCGTTATTCATCGATTCTCACCTGTTGCCGTTTCAAACAGCCTCTCCCAGTGACTATTTTGCGATATTCGCAAGTCTTTCCTTTACCTGCTCCAATGTCTCTGTATACTTTTGCAGCTTTGCACGTTCTTCCTCAACCTTTGCTGCAGGTGCCTTATCTACAAACTTTGGATTTGCAAGCATACCGGATGCACGCTTGATCTCTGCCTCTAACTTTGTCTGTTCCTTCGTCAGACGCTCGATCTCCTTCTCGATATCCACAAGCTCTGCAAATGGAATGTAGATCGCTGCATCATGGATCACAACCGATACCGCATCATCTGCGATTCCACTCTTATCTGCCTGTACATGTACCTCGTTTGCATAGCCAAGCATAGCGAAGAAATTCTTACTTGCCGTAAAGATTGCACGAATGTCTTCCTTCGGCGATACAACATAGACACTTGCCTTTCTGCTCGGTGCAACGTTCATCTCTGTACGCACGTTACGGATACCGCGTACAGCTTCCTTGATCTTATCCACAGCAGCCTCATCTGCCTTGAAATCAAATGCCTCGTCATATTCCGGCCACTTGGAGATCATGATAGATTCCTCGTCGGTCAGTGTACAGAAGATCTCCTCTGTTACAAATGGCATATATGGATGCAACAGCTTCAGACCGGTTGTAAGAACCGTCTTCAATGTCCAGAGTGCAGCTGCCTTTGTCTCGTCTGCGTCGTCCCAGAGTCTTGGTTTTACCATCTCGATATACCAGTCACAGAACTCCTCCCACAGGAAATCGTACAGCTTTGATACTGCGATACCAAGCTCAAATTTTTCCATATTGTCTGTGACCTCCTGAACGAGATCATTCATCTTCGACAAAATCCACTTGTCCGCAAGTGTGAAGCCGTACTGCTTCATCGCTGCATCGACATCAGCGGTCATGGCAGCATCAATCCCTGTGATATCTGCCTTCTCAATATTCATCATGATAAATCTGGATGCGTTCCAGATCTTATTTGCAAAGTTACGGCTTGCTTCAACTCTCTCCCAGTAGAAACGCATGTCGTTACCCGGTGCATTTCCGGTAATCAGTGTGAATCGGAGCGCATCGGCACCATACTTGTCGATAACCTCCAATGGATCGATACCATTTCCAAGGGACTTACTCATCTTACGTCCCTGATCGTCTCTGACCAGACCGTGGAAGAGTACCGTGTGGAACGGAAGCTTGCCTGTCTGCTCGATCGATGAGAATACCATACGGATTACCCAGAAGAAGATAATATCGTATCCAGTTACAAGTACATCGGTCGGGAAGAAGTAGTCCAGATCTTCCGTCTTGTCCGGCCAGCCAAGTGTAGAGAATGGCCAGAGTGCAGAGGAGAACCATGTATCCAGTGTATCCTCGTCCTGCTTTACATTGTTGCTTCCACATTTTGGACAAGTGCACACGGTCTCCTTCGATACGATCGTCTCCCCACAGTCCTGACAGTAATATGCCGGGATACGATGTCCCCACCAGAGCTGTCTGGATACACACCAGTCACGGATATTATCCAGCCAGTTGTAATAGGTCTTGTCCATACGCTCCGGAATCAGCTTCAGCTTGCCGCTTACAACTGCTTCCTTCGCCGGCTTTGCCATCTCGCTCATCTTGACGAACCACTGTGGCTTTACAAGTGGCTCTACCGTTGTCTTACAACGGTCATGCGTACCAACCATATGCTTGTGTGGTACAACCTTCACGAGAAGTCCGAGTGCATCAAGATCAGCAACCATTGCCTTTCTTGCCTCATAACGATCCATGCCTGCATACTTGCCGCCAAGCTTGTTGATCGTAGCATCATCATTCATAATATTGATCTCTTCGAGATTATGACGCTTTCCAACCTCGAAATCGTTCGGATCGTGTGCCGGTGTGATCTTTACACAGCCGGTTCCAAAATCTTTATCTACATACTCATCGGCAATCACCGGAATCTCACGGTCCGTGAGTGGCAGCTTCAGCATCTTGCCAACGATATCCTTGTATCGCTCGTCCTCTGGATTTACTGCAACGGCTGTATCACCGAGCAATGTCTCCGGACGTGTGGTTGCGATCTCTACGAATCTTCCTTCCTCGCCAACAACCGGATAATTGATGTGCCAGAAGAAGCCATCCTGCTCCTCATGTACAACCTCTGCATCGGAAATGGATGTCTGACAAACCGGACACCAGTTTACGATACGGGAACCTCGGTACATATATCCTTTTTCATACAGCTTACAGAATACCTCTGTAACTGCCTTGTTATTTCCTTCATCCATCGTGAAACGCTCACGATCCCAGTCTGCGGATGAACCCATCTTCTTCAACTGGTTGACGATCTTGCCGCCGTACTCTCTACGCCAGTCCCAGACACGCTCTAAGAACTTCTCACGTCCAAGGTCTTCCTTGTCGATGCCTTCCTTCTTCAAAGCCTCGATAACCTTCACCTCTGTCGCGATTGCGGCATGGTCGGTTCCCGGCTGCCACAGTGCATTGTAACCCTGCATACGCTTGAAACGGATCAGGATATCCTGCATCGTATTATCGAGTGCATGTCCCATATGCAACTGTCCGGTAATGTTTGGTGGCGGCATCACGATGGTGAACGGTTTTTTGCTCCGGTCTACCTCCGCGTGAAAATATTTGTTTGCAACCCATTTTTCATACAGACGCGGTTCAATCTCCGCCGGGTTGTAGTTCTTCTCTAATTCCTTAGCCATGTCTTTCTTCCTCCATATATGAATGATGTCGTGTATAAAAATACACAATCAAACTTCTCTTGTTTTGTATCTGCAATCCGGGATTACAATTCCAGATTGTAGGTTGCAAGCAACTCCCGGATATAGCTTTCAATGCCCGGATTCGCTGCAATACTTGCTTTTAACGCCGCCGTGGCATTCTGCCGGATCTTCTCACAGCTTGCCATCTTCTCGCGGATCTTCTGCCGCCGTACATTCAAGCCATGCTTAATCTCAACCATCTCCCGCCGGTCAATCAGTGCATTTGTCTGATTCTTCCAGACCATCGGATCGGTCACGCCAACATCAGAAAGCTGTTTTACCAGCCTGTCACACGCAAGATAATAGCTCTCGCTTGCCTGTGAATATTTCTTTGCATCGCGCTGCATCTGGTTGTACAGATCCCAGCGGTACATCAGTTCCTTCCCGGAATTGACGTCGTATTTTTCATAGATATAATCTAATGTATTTGTATTATTGACATATTTTGCTTTGACTTTATTCAGTAACGAGATTGCCCTTTGAAGCTTTGCGTCGTTTTCCTGTACGCGCCGGTTGATATTTGCATACTGGATATAACACACGGCAAAGCAGATCACCGCAATCGTTCCTTCGATTGCCGCTGGCAATGTCACATCCTTCTTCGCAAGCAGCGCCACCGCAAACAAGGTAATGCTAATCAAAAGGAATAACACCAGCACCACGATCAAAACGCTTCGAATCCGGTATGCATTGTCGGTATCCTCCACACGTGCATATTTCAGATCTTCTTTTTCTCCCTCGAGATATCCCATGTCGTTTTTCAGCATAGAATCCCGCATCTCCATATCATTTAAGTTTTTGATCGTATCCGGAATGTCATCCTCCAGCCGCTGCATCGTACGATACTGCTCTGTTGTAAGCAGATTCTCTGACTGCTGATATTTACTACGGTTGCCGTCAAGACGTTCAATCTCCTTCGCCGTATCTATGATATCTTCTGCAAGATTCACTGGCAGTTCCTCGATTCGCTGAATATCAACGAGATAATCCGTCACGAGTTTGTACTCCTGCTTCATATCCTCCATGTGATATTTCGTATCGACTAACTGTTCACAGAAATCGCCAACGGTCTTTCGCTCTCGATTCGACGATACCGTCTCTTTGACTTCCCGCCGGATCTCCGGATCAACACGTTCTTTCAGCACCGCTTTTTCCGCGGCCCGCTTCGCCTTTTCCTTATTTCGTTCTGCCCTCGACTGATTCCTGCGCTTTCTGCGTTCTTCCCGCATGCGTTCCTGTTCTTCAATCAAGGCGTCATATTCGGCATCATCTTCATTCAAGTATGCCTTGATCTTCTGAAACATTCCCATCAAATCGCCTGCTCTCTGAATTCATCCTTCAATTGTCCAAGTATAATATCCATTCGCTTGTCGTAATCGATCATGTCCTTATTCATACGGTTGTATACCGCACGTTGTAACATAGAGAAGATTGTCATCTCCCGGACATCCTCATTCGAATCTCCGATCTCAATCATCAAATTCTCAAAATTATCTTCATCGAGGTCAAACTTCCGCATTTCCTGCTTCAGTGTCGTCGCATCGTTCCCTGCCGAAAATACGATCAGGTAACTGCGCAGACTCTCCTCGTTGCCATTTAATTCATACGCTTTCATGAAATAGCTTTTTGCATCTTCCACATCCATGTTGTTGGCTGCTGCCACACCTCGGTTGTGATAGACATTTCCAAGAAATACCTTGTCTGTGATATCCTGCTGGTTGTCCAGAATCTCATCGTAAATCGATGCCGCCTTGATGTATCTGCGGTAGCCAAGATAGCTGTCTGCCTTTAATTTCTTACGCTGACTTGATGTCAGCCGACGATATTTCTGCCATGCTTCCACATAAGTTGCAATCTCGTCCGGTGTATAGTAATCCCCGGCATTTAAAATTTCAACCAGCAGATCCTGTGCAAATGTCGCCTTGTTCGAAAGTGCTACCAGCTTCGCTGCAAGCTCCGGCATATCCAGCTCATCCCGAATCCAGTCAAACAGCTTCTCAGACAGAGAAGACTTCGAGATCAGCACGGTATTATTGTAGATATAAAAGCACAGCTCCTCGTAGGTGTTGATCTCCACCTTCGTATTCAGAAAGATGAACGGATGCGATGCTTCTTTTCTTGTACATAAGATAATTTTTGACATTAAACATCAAACTCCTTACGATAAATCTTGTTCGTGGTCGGGAATAATTTTCCAAATCCAACATCCTTAATGATAAATGCGCCATGATGTGGATTCTCAAATTCCACCTCCACGGAGAACTTAGACGTCTTGTTCGGACGTTTCGGGATTCCGTGCAGCTTCACGACTTCCCGCTCTTCTTCTCCGGTCTTCCGGTTCCGGTATACCAAAGTCAGGGACTCTGTATCATCCAATATAATACTGATCTTTCCGTGGATGTTGTACCACTGTCTGCCGCCCAAGGCGATCGGAATAAACCGATCCTCCTCGTCCTCCGAAGAGATTCCGACATCAAAGATCACATTCTCCTTTGTCTCTACAAAATACTTCTTATAAAATTCGCCATATTCACCGCCGACTGCCTTGTAGCAGGCACCCTTGGTATAGATATTCTGTCCGGCAAATACACGTCTGCCCTGCGTCAGAAGCTCGCGTGATTTGTTCAGCCATTTCTCGGAGAATCCGAGTCCGGTCAGATAAATGGCCGAAATGTATGTTTTCTTTGTCTCATTTGCCACAATCTTTGCAAATGTAATATCCATCAGGATATTGTCACCGCCGAAGGCTGCCAGATTGAAATTCTCAGAATAGTCCTCATGTGTGACACTGATCGTGTTCAGTTCGTGTCCATGCGAGATATCAATTCTGTAATAATGCAGGCCATCCGTATTGTAATCAAACAATCCCACACTGTTTGTGCGCAGGCTTTCATCCTGATTAAAAATGTAATACAGACCACTGTCAAGATGGCTCGTGATCTCCACCTGCTCCTTCTCGACACCAAGCTCCTTGTAAAACGTTGAAAGTACACGGAACAGATCCTTGTTATATTCTGGAATCGTAATGACAAGCTTCTTTACCGTCGCGCCCTCATAACGAT
>OIBK01000729.1_pt1 | contig 13575 bp, 8 predicted proteins | sample 1581021 | NCBI WGS metagenome assembly OIBK01 (sample SAMEA3882554, study PRJEB24775) | human gut metagenome | biome: human-associated habitat; feature: intestine environment; material: feces | place: Netherlands | collected 2009/2010
TCACCGGACGCATCAAAGATATGATTATCCGTGGTGGCGAAAATATCTATCCGCGAGAGATTGAAGAGTTCCTCTACAAACTGGAAGGTGTGAAGGATGTGCAAGTGGCAGGCATTCCATCGAAAAAATATGGCGAAGAAGTAGGTGCTTTCATTATATTGAAGGAAGGAGCGGATATACACGAATCAGATGTACGTGACTTCTGTACCGGTAAGATTTCACGTTACAAGATACCGAAATATGTATTCTTTATTGACGAATTCCCTATGACGGGCAGCGGTAAGATACAGAAATTCAAACTGAAAGATGTAGGGCTACAGCTTTGTAAGGAACAGGGGATAGAGATCATCTGATTTTAATCTCTGGCAGCCCTTCAAAGAACAAAGAACCTGCTCTCTAAAATATGAAAGAGAGCAGGTTCTTTGGTTCATAATATCTTTAAGTCATCGGCAGCGTAAAGTAGAACGTCGTCCCTATTCCTTCTCCTGAACGTACCCAAATACGTCCACCCATCCGTTCCACCAGCATACGGGAAACAGTCAGTCCCAGTCCGGTCCCTTGCGCAAAGTTATTAATCTTACCGAAACGTTCAAATATCTTAGCCACCCGATTGGCCGGAATACCGATACCCGTATCTTTGACATAGAATTGTACGACATTTCCCCGAAGCTGATAACCAAAATGAATCTCTCCGGACGGAGTAAATTTAGCTGCATTACTTAACAGGTTCATCAGCACCTGCTGGATGAGCATGGAATCCATCGGGATGACGATGAAGTCATCCGGCAGCTTCACCTCCACCGGCACGCCGGGGTGGAGCTTCTGGAACCGCACCAGCACGGTATCCACCAGCTCTTCCAGCACCGTGGGGGTCTTCTGGATGGCGACGCCGTCGGCGTCGATGCGGGTGACGGAGAGCAGATTCTCCACCATCCGGTTGAGCCACTGGGCGTCAGCGCAGGCCTCGGAGAGGAGCTTGACCTTCTGCTCCCGGCCCAGCGAATCGTAGTTGTCGATGACGGTCGAGCAGGCCCCGTAGATGGACGTCAGCGGGGTGCGCAGGTCGTGGGAGACTGCCCGCAGGAGGTTGGCCCGCATCTTCTCCGTCTCGCTCTCCATCCGCAGCTGCTCCTGCTTTTTGATGCGGGTGGTGAGGGTGCTGGTCATGATGGACACCACCAGCATCACAAGGCCGGAGAACAGGTTTTCCGACAGGGTAAAGTTGAAGGCGAAATACGGTGAGAGGAAGGCAAAGTTCACAGCCAGCACGCTGATGAGCGAAGCCGCCACGCCCCACGCATAACCTTCTGTATACATAGAGGTGACGAATACCGCCAGCATAAAGATAAGCATTGCTACGCCCTCAATGCGGCCCATAACGGCCTGTGTAAGCATCACCATGGCATAGGCGGCGAACAGAGCCAGCAGCATTACGGTGGCATCCCGCACAAGCGTCTGTTTTTTCATGCGCATTCCCCTTCCCAAATAATATATTCCGTTTCCCGCATTATACCATTGAAAAACTAAAGATACAGTAAAAATCCTTTGCCGTAAAGAGGGACGCGATTTGACACTCCCTCTCCCCCGTAGTAGAATAGCCCTATCAACACTTTATCTCACTGGATCAGGAGTAACGATATGCTGTATTTCGAGAACGACTACTGTGAGGGTGCACACCCTGCCATCCTGCAAAAGCTGGCCGAGACCAACTTTGAAAAGGTGCCCGGCTATGGCACCGACCCCTACTGCGCCAGCGCCAAAGCAAAGATCTGCGCTGCCTGCGGCTGCCCGGATGCAGACGTGACCTTCATCTCCGGCGGCACCCAGACCAACGCCATCGTCATTGCGTCCATGCTGCAGCGCTGGCAGGGCGTGATGGCTGCTGCCACCGGCCATGTGGCTGCACACGAAGCCGGGGCCATTGAGTATACCGGCCACAAGGTCATCACCCTGCCGCAGCACAACGGCAAGCTGGACGCTGCCGAGCTGCGGGCACTGGTGGCCACCTTCTACGCCGATGATAACCACGACCACATGGTGTTCCCCGGCATGGTGTACATCTCCCACCCCACCGAGTACGGCACCCTGTACACCAAGGCGGAGCTGGAAGCCCTGCACGCTGTGTGTCAGGAGTACAAGATGCCGCTGTTCTTAGACGGCGCACGTCTGGGCTACGGTCTGGCTGCCGAGGGCACGGACGTGACGCTGGCCGACCTTGCCCGGCTGACCGATGTGTTCTACATCGGCGGCACCAAGGTGGGTGCGCTGTGCGGCGAGGCTGTGGTGTTCCCCCACGGCGCACCGGCGCACTTTATGACCATGGTCAAGCAGCAGGGCGCACTGCTGGCAAAGGGGCGGCTGCTGGGCATCCAGTTTGACGTGCTGTTCACCGATGGCCTGTATTTCTCCATCAGCAAAAACGCCATTGCCACCGCCAACCGCCTGAAGGCCGGGTTTGCGGCAAAGGGCTACCGCTTCTTTATGGACTCCCCCACCAACCAGATCTTCCTTGTACTGGAAAACGCCCAGCTGGCTGCGCTGGAAGGCAAGGCAAAGTTCGGCTTCTGGGAGAAGTTCGACGACACCCACACCGTGGTGCGCATCGCCACCAGCTGGGCTACCCGCATGGACGAGGTGGAAGCACTGATCGACCTGATGTGATCCAATCATTATAAATCAAGAGGCTCAGAGGCGCCTGCGGGCGTTTCTGAGCCTTTTTTCAGTCCGCGCCGTAATGGCAAATGCCCATCCTCACAGCACCCTTCCCGTGAAAACGGAACACCGGAGCGTCCGCAGACGCTCCGGTGTTCCAAAATCATAAATATTTTTCCGCTAAAAATGCCCAAAGCAACGCGGAGGGCATTCAAAATCGTCCTGCGGCTATCAAGTGTTCCACGGCTGCGGGGTGCTTTCCACCGGCTGGCCGGGGGCGGCAAGGGAACGCTCCATCAGCAAAGCAAGGTAGGCGTCCTGCAAGGCGTCTGCCAGCGGGTACACCTCTGCCCCGCCGGCAAGATAGCCCTGCATCCTGTCCAGAAAACAGGCGATGGCAGTCTCGTCCTCGTTAAGCCCTGCCTGTGCGGCGGCAGCTGCCAGCGGGTCGGGCAGCGGGGTCAGTTGACGGCACACCGGCTCCCCGGCGGCATCCAGACAGCGCAGGGTGTCGTCGAACACTTCGCCCCGCTCTCCCTGCACACTGGTGTGGGTGCTGCGCAGATAGGAGTGGTACTGCACACCGTTAAAATCCAGAAACGCCGTGCCGCCGCCTGCAAATTCCAGCGTGTGCTGCTGCAACGTCTTTTCCACCAGAGCGCCGTTATGCACCGCACCCCAGCGGGAATCCGTTTCGATGATCCTTTCCGTCCAGCTGCGTCCGGTCACCCGCACCGGCTGCTGCCCGGCATTCAGGAACAGCCGCGCCAGACTGACCGCGTGGTAGCCGTGCGCCACCGACAGCCGGGCAAACTGCGGCGTACCCAGCGCGCCGCTGCGCACTGCTGCCAGCCGTTTTGCCAGCGTGGGGTACAGCCAGTACTGTTCTGCAACCTGCAGCTTTGCGCCCTGCTGGTGCAGCTGCCAGAGGGCGCGCAATGCGTCCTCCTCCAGCGCCGCCGGGGTCTCGCTCAGCACGGCAAAGCCCCGGGCAAGCCATTCGGTGCTGACGGCGGCGATGGACGCTTTATTCACTGCCACCACCACAAGGTCCGGGTGCAGGGCAATGCACTGCTCCGCCGAGGTGCTTACCGGCACGCCGTACTCCCGGTGCATTTTTTCGGCCTTTTCCTCGGTGCGGCAAAGCATGGCGCACAGCTCGAACCGCTCCGGCAGCGCCTGCGCGATGCGCCAGTAAAACAGCGACCGCCAGCCGGAGCCTACTACAATAAACCGCAGTTTAGCCATTTGCCTGTTCCTCCTGAATATGCTTTTGCAGCTCCTGTTCAAACCGGTCTGCGTCCAGCGGCAGGGTGATCTTCTCCCCCAGCCATGCGGACAGGTAGGCGGCATCGGTCAGTTCCAGCGCCCGCACGCCCTCCACGCCTGGGGCGGTCAGGGGCGTGCCGTGCAGGATGGCGTCCGCAAAGTTTGCCAGCATCTCCGGGTAAGGCTCTGCCTGCGGCGCGAATTGCTCGGTGGTGGTGGTCTCGGTAAGCTGCTGGCGCTCGGTGCAGTCTGCGGTACGGCGGTAGGTCTCAGTGTCTGGCGTGTAGGTGTGCAGGGTGAGGGTGTCCTCTTCCAGCAGGGCGGTGCCCTTGGTGCCCACGATCTCCAACCGCTCGGTGTAGCTGCCCTCGCCGGTGGAGAGGATAAAGGTGGCGGTGCGCTGCTGCGGGTACTCCATGAGCAGGGTGGCTTCGTCGTCCACCATAAAATCGTTATACTTCCCGTAGGGAATCACGGCATAAATACTGGTCGGCATCCCGAACAGCCACTGCCAGATGTCCAGAATGTGCTGGCCCTGATTGAGCAGCGCGCCGCCGCCCTCCCCTGCCCAGCTGGAACGCCAGCTGCCGGAGCGGTGGTACATCCATGTGCGGAAGTAGCGGCTGTTTTCCAGCTGCACCCGCTTGATCTCGCCCAATGCCCCATCATCCAGTAATTTTTTAAGCCGTATATACTTTTTGTAGCGGCGCTGATGGAACATCATGGCGAAAACAAGGCCGCTTTTTTCGGCGGCGCGGTTCATTTCCAGTGCCGGTGCCAGCGCGTTTGCGCTGGGCTTGTCGCACAAGACGTGCTTGCCGTGGGCAAAAGCCTGCATCACCAGCGCCGGGTGGGTCTTGTGCGGGGTGACCACCAGCACGGCGTCAAACTCTTCTGCATAATCGTACAGCTGGTCGGCGCTGGGGCACACCCGCACCGTATCCGGCAGGGCATCCTTTGCCCACTGCTGCGCCCCGGCGCTGCGGCAGACCACGGCGGTCAGACGCAATGCCCCCGCCTTTCCTTCTGCGATCATCTGGGCATACTTGCGCCCCATGACCCCTGTACCGATAACGGCTGCGCGTACTTCCTGCATGATGTGCCCTCCTGTTTTTCCACAATGCGTTTTGTTATGGGGGAAAACTGCCTTTCACCCCTTCAGGTTTGCTTCAATGGCGGCTTTGTCCAGCCCCTCGCCGATGACGATGACTACCTCCTGCCCCTGCGGGATGGGCGCAAGGGTGCAGCCGGCGGCGGTGGCGTTCAGCTCCAGCCAACCGCCAGCCGGGGCGGGCGCAAAGCCCTTGACCCGCAGCACCTGCCCGCACTCGGGCGCTGCGAACAGCCGCTGTGCGGCGGCCTGCAGCTGCTGCGGGGTGAGGTGCAGTTCCAGAAAGCAAAGGGAGGTAAAGGCCGCGTGCTGGTCAAAATGCAGCTTTTCGCAGCTGGCCTGCCGGTAGCCGCAGGCGGCAAGGGCGGCAAGGTCGGCATCGGTCAGGGTGTCCCAGTCCTTGGCAAGGATCTCCCCCGGCGCAAAGCGGCGGGAAGATTTTGCGGCTTCCAGTGCACGCTCCAAGTGGGCAGCGGCGGCGGCGCACTGGGCGGGCGCTGCCAGCTGGGCACGGCTCAGCAGCACGCAGCCCGCGTTCATGGTCTCGGAGGCCAGCAGGTACTCTGCCTGCGGCGAAAGCGTTTCCGGCAGCAGGGCGTCCACAATGGCAATGACGCTGCCCAGCTGATACCACCGGTCCAGCGGGTCGTCCCGCAGGATATCGAAAAACTCGTCCACATCAAAGATGCCGCTGGGCTCCACCACCACACGGTCAAAGCCGCGCATGGCCATGGCGATGAGTTTGGTGCGCATCCGGCGCTGGTGGGTGTCGCAGTCGCAGCCGCCGCTGATGGTCTCCACATCGCAGCCGGGGCCCAGCACCTCCTGCACCAGCATGGCGTCCACGTTCACCGCGCCAAAGTCGTTTTCCAGAATGCACACCTTATGCCCCTGCTGTACCAGATACCGCACATAGCGGCGCAGAAAGGTGGTCTTGCCTGCGCCCAAAAAGCCGGTGATGAGATCCACCTGAACCATATCTTTTTACCTCCGTTGCAAAAACCCTCCCAGCGCCGCAGCGCCCGGGAGGGCATATATTTCAGTCTTTTTTCCGGCGCTGCAACTCCTGGATGATCCCCGCTGCCTCCGGCGCGATCGCTCCCGGCACAATGGCCGGGCGTGCCAGAAAATAGCCCTGCAAAAGGTCTGCACCCAGCTCGATGACCGTGCGCAGCTCGGCGGCGGTCTCCACGCCCTCGGCAACGATCTTCATGCTGCGGGGGTGGGCATAAGCCACCACATTGCGCAGGATCTGCTGCTTGTCCGGCGAGGTATCAATGCCCCGGATGATGGCGATATCCACCTTGATAAAGCGGGGCGCAAGCTCCAGCAGACTGTTCTCGTTGGAATAGCCGCTGCCGTAATCATCCAGCGCAAACATCCCGGAAGAGCCCGGATCGTTGCGCTTTCTCTCCAGTGCTTCGCGGTCGATGGCTTCTTCCTCGGTGATCTCAATGACCATGCGGCGGCGCAACTCATGCCAGCGGCTGTCTATATAATCAACATCCGCCTGCGTCAGGCAGGTGCTGGCGATGGAGTTGACAAAGAGCATGGCCTCCCCGGACACGCTGCCCGCCCGGCACAGGCTGTCGAAGGTCTCCAGCGCCTTGGTAAAGGTGATGCGCTCGATCTCGTACAGTGCCCCCTGCTCCCGCGCCAGCTTCATGATGGTGGCCGGGGAGCGCAGGGTGGGCAGGTCGGAGCGCATCAGCGCCTCGTAGGCGACTACCCTGCCGCTGCGTGCCGAGAAGATGGGCTGGAAGCAGTAGAACACCTGCGCATTGCTGAGCAGCTGCCGGAACTCCCTGCGGGTGCGCTCGGCGTAGGCTTCGCGGTTGTACACCCCGATGTCGAACTCCTCCACCCGGCCCTTCTCCGAATGCTTGACCTGATACATGGCAAAGTCGGCGTATTTTTTTAAGGTCTCCCAGTCCTGCCCGTCGTCCGGGTACCACGCAATGCCGCCGGAAAGGCTGATGTGCAAAGCGTTGCCGCTGGGCAGCAGCGCCACGCTCTGCTGCATGGCCTTCGTCAGGCAGTCGATCTTTTCCCGCACTGCGTCCCGGCTGCGGTAGCCATGGAACAGCACAAGGAACTCATCGCCGGAAAGGCGGGCGCAGACCGTCCCGGCGGGGGTATTGTCCCGCAGGCACTGACCGGTGCGGCGGATGTACTGGTCGCCCCAGTCGTGGCCGTAGGTATCGTTGATGTGCTTGAGGTTATCCAGGTCCATCATCATCAGCGCAGCCACGCCCATGCGCTCCGGCGCGGCAAACAGCTCGGTGCACACCCGGTTGAAGGCCTGCCGGTTGTACAGCCCGGTCAGGATATCGTGATCGCGCTCGTGCTCGATGCGCTTCCGTTCCAGCACAGCGGCGGTCACGTCCTCGGCAAGGCCGATCTTGGCGTGCCCCTCGATGGTGCTGCGCAGCATGATGTACCGCACCCCGTCCGGCTGCTGGATGGTCAAAAGCTCGTCGCCCTCGGCGGTGTGGTCACAGGGATTCTTTTCCCGGATGCCCTTGAGCACCTCCTCGAACCGGCGCACGCTCAGCGGCTCGCCCTGCATCTCGGGCTTGCCCAGCAGGGAGAAGAAATTATCGGTCACGAACACGCTGCCGGTGTCGGTGCGCAGCTCGTAGCCGCCGATCTCCACACTGGCCATATCCATGATGCGCAAAAACTTGGTGGAGTTGGTCACCAGCTCCTTGTTCAGCTCGGTAATGGTCTCGGCAAAGCGGTCCACCTCCCGGATGGCGGTGCGGGACAGGCGGGGGAAGGTCTTTTTCTCCTGCGCGTCTATCACCTCGCGGTACAAATGGTTGATGGGGCTGGCCAGCCGTGCCGAGACCAGCAGGCTGCCCAAAACGCTCAGCACCAGCGTGAACAGTAAGGTAGCCAGCAGCACCTCGCGCACCCGGTTGGAAAAAGCCAGCAGCACCGACTGCTCCATGGTACCTGCCAGGAACCACTTTTCAGCGGCAAAAGGCGCATTGCGGTTGTACAATTGCAGCGGCTCCAGCACCATATCATAGCGCTTGCCGTTCAGCTCCGCCCAGTTGCCGCCGTTGCCGTCGCTGCGGCAGTTCAAAACGCCCAGCGGTGCATCTGCCGTTACCAGATCCTCGCCGGAGGTCACGGTCTTGCGCAGGGAGAGCACGCCGTCCGTCAGCGCATCATCGGTAGTGGTCACGATAAAATAGGTGCCTGCCTTGTCCTCGTCCAGCTCGGTGAAGGGCAGCTTTGTCTGCAGATAGTCCGTGAGCAGTTCCACGCCCACCACGCCGTATACCGTGCCGTCCGGCAGGATCAGCGGCATCGAGTAGGCAATGGCGTGCCGGTCGTCCCCGGCCAGACAGTAGGAGTTGGTGGTCCAGCGGCCATAGCTTTCCGCCGAAAGGCCGGCATCGCTCTTATACGCGGTCTGAAATACCGTGCGCAGGATGCCACCCTTGGTATCTCCCTGATAGGGGAAAGCGGGCTGCCAGCCCTTATCCGTGCCGATGCCCAGCTCTTTTACCACTGTGGCGCTGGCGCGTTCCAGCAAAAGGTCGTTGTTGCGCTCCGAAGGGCGGGCATCCGGGTCCAGATCCCGCAGGTAGATGCCGGGCATTTTTTTGCCCACCTCGCAGGTGTCCAGATCATGGGTGTTCAGGATGAGAAAAATGCCGGTCACCTGCTTTGTGCGCAGGGTGTCCAGAAGCTGCGGGGCAAGCGCTACCAGCAAAGCGTCGCTCTGCTCGCTGCTGTTATCCAGCGTGTCCAGCGAGATATCGCCGCTTTTCAGCAGCTGCTGGGTGGTGGCGGTGATCTGCTCGCTCAGCTGCTCCAGATCCTCCGCGTTCCGCAGGATCTCCTGCACATAGCTGGCGCGGTTGCGCACCCGCATGGTAAGCAGATCCTTGGCGTTTTCGTCCAGCTGCTCGGTCACGTTGATGGCAAGGATGCTGGCGACCGCCATCAGCAGCTCCACCGCCAGCACCAGCATCATGGTAGCAAAAATATTGTAGAACACGGTTCTTTCCGGTCTGTTTTTCAAGCGCTGCCGCTGGCGCTCTTTCCATGCGTCAAACATCGCCCTGCCTCCTTTCCGTCTTTTTCCGGGCGGTCAGCCCTCGTACTGCTGTAACTGTGCAAGGGTAGCCTGATACCACGCCTCAAAATAGTCGTCGGTCAAAAACTCTGCCATGGCTGCTTCCGCGCTCTGGCCTGCGGCGATGCGTTCCAGCACCGTGTCCCGGTCGGCACTGACCTGATCGCCCATGCTGTATTCCAGTATCTTGCGGACTGCATTGCCGCCTGCAAAGGCCGTAGGGGTGTACAGCTCGTTTTCGCGCACCGTTTTTACCGCACCGGAAAGGGTCTGCTCCATATTGTCGGTCAGTTCCAGCCCGCTTGCGCGGATGGCGTCCATGTCGTTGGCGGCGATGGTCACCGGCAGATAGCCCGACTCCACCGAGAAAGCGATGTTATTCTGCGGCTCGGTGAACCACTTTAAAAAGGTGACTGCGCCGTTGATCTCGGCCTCGGTGCCGGTGGTGACCACCATGCCGGCACCCTGCTGCACCACCACCTTTTCGCTCCCGGCAAACCGGGGCGCAGGCAGCACCTTCATCTCGATATCGTGGACTTGGTTATCCCCCGGCATCACCTGCTTCGGAAAGAAGGTGGCACTGGCACAGGAGCCTACACAGCCCAGCAGTGCACCGGTTTTCACGTCATCGCTGCGGAAGCGGCCATTCGCAGCAAAATACCCCTTGACGAAGGGCACATAGTAGTTATCCCACAGTTTGCGCACCACATCATGGTCAAAGTGCAGGGTCATTTTGCCGTTGTTCACTTCAAAAATTTCGCAGCCCAGCTGCTTTGCGCCCACAATCATATAGTTTGACATGGCATCCCTGCCAAACAGTGCCCTGCCGCCGGACCAGTTGTAGTACTGCTCGGCTACCGCCGTCACACCCTCCATGGTGGAAAGGGCACCGTAACGCACAAAGGTTTCCTTTGCGAACCGCTGCCAGTCGGTATCGTTAAAGAACATCAGCTCGGTGGATTTTGCCACCGGAAAAATTTTTATGCTGCCGCTGCCGTCAAAATCGCCCTCGGTGATATAGCCGGGCACAAAGGCGGCCTGTTCATCCTCGGTCAGGTAGTCCTTCAGGTCCACCACCATGCCCATCTGATCCAGTTTATAAGCGGTATCCGCGTAGGCGGCAAAAATGGTGGGCATCTCCGCAGAGCCCACCTTGCCCTCGGCAGCGTCCATCACGTTGGCTTCCAGATCGTTCACCGTGCCCTGACTGGAACCTGTCACCCGGATGCCCTTTTCCTTGCCGATGGTCTCGTTGAAGGTGCTTACAAGGCGGTTGAAGCTTTCCAGCTGGTCGCCGTTGTAGTAGTTCCACACCGTGATGTCGGTCACTTCTTTTTTGCTCTTTTTTGCATCGCAGCCGGACACTGCCAGTGCCGCTGCCGAGACCGCAGCCGCCGCCAGAAAACTGCGGCGCGAGATCTTATTCTTCATCCCATACCCTCCCAGCGTATACAGGCGCATTTTACCCCATATTACACTATTTTATATAATACCACCATTTCTGCCATAGTGTAAACTATTTCTTGAAAAATCTGGTAAAAAAGTGCAGATGACGAATTCCGGTCTGGTTTTTTGGCAGTTCTGTCAAAAAACACGTCACAAACGCAAAAAAGCCCCCGCCGACAGAGGGAAAAAAGTGTCGGCGGGGGCTCGGGGAAATGTCAAATCAGGGGTTCAGGGCTCAGTCGTCTGCAGCTTCGTCCAGATTGCCCAGCTTCTTGGCCTGCTCCACAACGGCAGGCACCAGCATCTCGGGCAGGGTCTCATAGCGGGCAAACTCGGTGGTGAACCAGCCGCGGCCCTGTGTGGTCTGCCGGATAAAGGTGGTAAAGTTTGCAAGCTCTGCCAGCGGCACCTCGGCAATGATAGTCTGCAAGCCGTCCTCGTCCGGCTCCATGCCCAGCACACGGCCACGGCGCTTTGTCACATCGCCCATGATGTCGCCGGTGTTGTCGTTCGGCACATGGGCCTTCAGGGTGTGGATAGGCTCCAGAATGACGGGGCCGGCCTCCGGCATAGCAGCTTTGTAGGCCAGCTTTGCAGCCATGATAAAGGCCATTTCAGAGCTATCCACCGGGTGGTAGCTGCCGTCCAGCAGGGTGGCCTTCAGGCCGACCACGGGGTAACCGGCCAGCACGCCCTTTTCGGCAGCCAGACGCACGCCCTTTTCCACAGCGGGGAAGAAGTTCTTGGGCACGCTGCCGCCGAACACCTTTTCCTCGAACACGACCTGCTCGCTGTCGCAGGGCTCGAAGTTGATGATAACGTCACCGAACTGGCCATGACCGCCGGTCTGCTTCTTGTGGCGGCCCTGTTTCTGGCAGGCCTTGCGGATAGACTCGCGGTAGGCAATGCGGGGAGCTTCCAGACCGATCTCCACGCCGAACTTGTTCTTCAGCTTGGCCTTGACCACGTCCAGATGCTGCTCGCCCAAGCCGCCGATGACCTGCTGATGGGTCTCGGCGTTGTTGATGTAGCACAGGGTGGGGTCTTCTTCCATCAGGCGCGCCAGTGCGCTGGAGATCTTGCCCTCGTCGCCCTTCTTGGCCACGGTAACCGCCATGAACAGGCTGGGCTTGGGGAACACAGGGGCGGGCAGCTTGACCACGCGGTCTGCATCGCACAGGGTATCGCCGGTCTTTGCGCTCACCAGCTTTGCCACAGCGCCGATATCGCCGGCACCGATGCCGTCGTTTTCGATCTGCTTCTTGCCAAGGACGGTCAGGGGCTTAGTGATCTTTTCCACCTCGCCGGTGCGGGCGTTGGTCAGCGGTTCGCCTGCGGTCACCTTGCCGCTGATAACACGCAGATAGCTCAGCTTGCCCACGAACGGGTCGGCCACGGTCTTAAAGACGTAGGCGGCAGTGGGCTCATCCTCGGTGCAGTGCAGTTCCACCGGCTCGCCGTTGGCATCCTCGGCCAGCGTGCTGGCCTCGTGCTCCGGGCTGGGCAGCAGCTTGTGCATATTGAACAGCAGCATATCCAGTGCCTGCATGTTCACGGCGCTGCCGCAGAACACGGGGGTGATCAGGCCGTCCTTAACGCCCTTGCGCATGCCCTCCACGATCTCCTCGGTGGTAAAGGGTTCGCCGCCGAAGAACTTTTCCATCAGCTCATCGTCGGTTTCTGCAATGGCCTCGCTCATGGCCTCGATCAGGCCCTGGAAGCGGTGGCCGATGTCCGGCAGGTCTACCTGAATCTGCTTGCCGCCCTCGTACTTAAAGGCCTTCTGGCTGAACAGGTTGATGTACACAGGGGTGCCGTCATCCAGCTTTGCAGGCACGACACAGGGGCAGATGGTGGAGCCGAAGCGGATCTTCATATCCTCAAGGATCTTGAAGTAGTTGGCATTTTCCAGATCGCACTTGGACACGAACACCATGGTGGCCTTGCCGTTCTTGCGGGCCAGCTGGAACGCCTTTTCTGCGCCCACAGTAACGCCGCTGCGGCCGGACACGCACACCAGCACGCTCTCGGCGGCGCGGATGCCCTCGTACTCGCCTGCTTCAAAGTCGAACAGACCCGGTGCATCGATCAGGTTGTACTTGATGCCCTCGTACTCCACCGGCACAACGGAAGCCGACAGGCTGGCCTTGCGCTTTGCTTCCTCGGGATCAAAGTCCGAAATCGTGGTGCCGTCCTCGACCCGGCCCATACGCTCGGCAGCGCCCGAAAAATAGACCAGTGCTTCGGTCAGCGTGGTCTTGCCGCTGCCGGCATGGCCGGCAATCAGAATATTGCGGATGTTGTTGCTTGCGTATTTCATATCGGTTTTTCCCTCATTTCCGCCGCACGGAGCGTTCTCTCCGTTTTTGTGGCATATTTTACAAAGATAATACCACATCCGAAACGATTTTTAAATATATCGTTTCAAATTTTAGCAAAAACGCCTGCCAAACTTCCGGGCACTGTTTTGTGCAAGTTGACATTGGGGCGTAAAATGGGCAGGCAGAAAAAGCAGAACTCCCGGCAGCGCGTACAGGCGCGAAACCGGGAGTTTTCGTTGCAAATATGCGGGTTTTGTGATATGCTGTAAGTGCCGCTTCGGCGGTAAGGGCGTTGACCCAAAACGCAAGGCGGCTCTGTGTCCTCACTGGTTCTGCAAATTCACCCCAGAGTGAAGCAGGTGTCAGGAGGGCAGCTTTTTGAAGTGATCTCTCCTGATGCTTTCGGCGGAAGGAGGGATGTTAGATGTCGATCTCCGAGATTCTGATGCTTCTGACGCTTATCGTCACCATCGTACATGTGACCTTTGAAATCACATGGAAACTCGAGCAGAGAGAAAAACACCATGACAACGACAAAAAGAAAAAGTGACCGCCAGCGCTTCCCCAAGCCACGGTCACTTGATCTTTTGGTCATTTGATCCATGAGGAGCGGAGCCGTTTTGCCGGGCAGCGCTCTTTCTATTCGTAGTATAGTCTATTTTTCCGGGTTTGTCAAGCCGCAG
>OIBK01000737.1_pt1 | contig 13427 bp, 15 predicted proteins | sample 1581021 | NCBI WGS metagenome assembly OIBK01 (sample SAMEA3882554, study PRJEB24775) | human gut metagenome | biome: human-associated habitat; feature: intestine environment; material: feces | place: Netherlands | collected 2009/2010
CCGGCTGAAACAGAAATCCAAAACCAAGCGCAAAAAGAAAATCACCGCCGCAATCTACGAATACCAGGCAGACTGCGACGGCGAATGGGGCGAAATATCAGTTGATTTTGAGAACGGCACAGCAGAAGTCATTCGGCTTGCTGATTGGGATACAATTAAAACGAACTGGTTTGCCAATGAGGGGATCCGGTATATTTTATCATTGTCGCCTGATGCTCTAAAAAAATATATGCTCGTCCCCCTTGAGCTGCCACTTATATCCTGAATCCTTACAACAACTGTAAGTGGTATTTGCTGTGTTCCCATGCTATCATTTTATTACAAATGATAGGAGGTATTCACATGAAACCCATTTTGAATATTGAAAATTTAACAAAAATCTATGGCAATGTGCCAAGTCAAACAAAGGCACTGAATGGGATCACCTTCCAGGTGATGCCGGGAGAGTTTCTCGGCATTATGGGAAGCAGTGGTTCCGGTAAATCCACGCTTCTCAACTGTATTGCAACTGTGATTCAGCCCACCGGTGGAAGCATTCAGGTGGAAGGCGATACTCTGCAATCCCTCAAGGGAAAGGCTCTTGCAGAGTACCGTGGCAAAAAAGTTGGTTATCTATTCCAGAACTTTGAATTGCTGGACAACCTGACTGGCAGGGAAAACATCCTGCTCCCGACTTCCTTGCATGGGGTATCCGAAGCAGAAAGCAGCCAGCGGCTGAAGCAGTTGGCTGACTATCTGGAAATCACTGATGTTCTGGATAAGTTTCCGTCCAAGATGTCCGGCGGCCAGCGTCAGCGTGTTGCGGCAGCAAGGGCTCTGATCTTACATCCCCAAATGATCCTTGCCGATGAACCGACGGGTGCGCTGGATTCTAAGAACGCAAGAAGTCTTATGGAGAAGCTGTCCGGCCTGAATCGTGACGAACAAGCTACGATCCTGATGGTAACCCATGATTCCAATGCCGCCAGCTTCTGTAAGCGCATCCTGTTCATCCAGGATGGCGTGATCTTTCATGAGCTTCGGCGTGGAGACGAAAGCCAGCAGGAGTTCTACGGGCGCATCCTGAAGGTGATGGCGCAACTGGGAGGGGGCAGCGCAAATGTTCTCTAATCTCATTCTTCGGAACAGCCGCCGCAGCCGAAAGGAAAACGGTCTGTTTTTCAGCTCCCTGGTGATTTCTATTGTTGCCTTTTACATGATTCTTTCCATCTCCACTCAAGATGTGATGCTCTTTTTGCAGAAAATGGAGAGTGACGCAGTTGACAAACTCCTGCTTCTGATTCCTGCGTTTTATGGGATGACCCTCGGTATTCTGTTCTTTTTGATCTATTTTGCCTGCAAGTATCAGTTCGAGCGCAGACGGCATGAGTTTGGTGTTTATCTAATGTTGGGGATGCGTAGAAGTAAACTGTTTGGTATGCTTCTGGCGGAAGATTTCCTGACCAGTATTCTTGCCATGCTCATAGGCTTACCTGTGGCTGTGGTGCTTTCAGAAATTGTCAGTCTTGTCACCGCCAAGCTGGTAGGCATGGGGATCATCGGTCATCAGTTTTCTTTATCCTGGTCTGCGATTGAATGGACGCTGGCAGGATTTCTGGCAATTAAGCTGACGGCACTTCTGATTTTGAGTGGACGAATCAGCCGCCAGGAGATCGGTACTTTGCTATCCCAGCCAACGAACCGCCCCAAAAAGCAAATGCCATCTGTTATCTATGGACTGGCTGCTATATGCGGAAGTGTGATGTTGGCAGTGGCTTACTACATGGCGATTCAGGGAATTGCATGGACAAAGGTAAGTATGATGGGACTGACTTTGCTGTTGGGCATAGTTGGTACGATGCTGCTTTTCTATGGGATGCGTGCGCTGATTGCTTTGATTGTTAAGAAAGGAAAAGGAAATAAGCAGCTTCATGTATTTACCTTCCGGCAGATTCAGGAGAATGTCATTCATCAGTCAAACTCCATGGCCATCAGCTCCCTGCTGATTCTGGCGGCGCTGTGTTGTTTTGGTGCGGGCGTAGGAATTGCAGGAACGAATAACCTGTCTTCTGGCCATGTAATCGACTATACTTTTGAAGATCATACTGCAGAAGATTCATCGCAGGTTCTTCCGAATATAAAGGCAGTCCTGAAAGAAAACAGTTTGGAAAATCAATTTTCAGAGCTTTTTGAAATGAGGGTTGGGCGTATTCGCACCACAGAAGATTATGATAATGCCTACAGCATGGACGCTGTTATGGACTCTCTTCGGAGCCTGCCCCAGTCGGAAGACCGGGATGTCCTTCTGAACAATCTTGGTTATGCCACATACCCATATTTGATTTGTTTATCGGACTATAATCGTTTGTTGGAATTGTCCGGCAATCCGGCTCTCCAATTAGGCGAAAAGGAGGCCACTGTCTATATTGATACAGAGTTTACTACGGCAAGCCGTACCGCAATGCTGAACCAAGTATTGGCCGGGCAGCCCAAGGTGGAACTGGATGGTAGTCCGATTCATCTTACAGGAGAGGTTCAGTCTGTGAATTTGGTCACGGACCGTTCTATAACCTTGTCCTTTGCATTGATTCTTCCGGATGAAGCATTCCTATATTATAGTCAGGGAATGTATGATACCTATGTCAATGCGGTGCTCAGTGAGCAAGCTCTGAATGGAAATAGCCTTATGACTGCATATTTGGATTTGAACGAGAAGCTGGACGAAACTGACATTGAATATGAAAGCTATCTTCAGAATATGGGTCGTCAGCTTTTCTACACCATAGCATCCAGTTATATTACCCTCTATCTTGCGATTGTTTTCCTGGTAGTTGCCAACACCATCGTGGGTGTTCAGTTCCTGATGAGTCAGCAGAAAACCGGGCGCAGATACCAGACTCTGATCCGCCTGGGAGCTACTTACGAAACCCTTTGCCAGTCTGCTGGAAAGCAAATTACCTGGTTTATGGGACTTCCTGTATTGGTTGCGGCTGTCAGCAGTTTGTTTGGAGTCAGGGCGTTATTTACAGGGATACTCTCGTCCCGAACCCGTTGGACAGTGGCTGAAATGATGTTTGTATCTGCTGCTATGATTTTGCTGCTTTGCGTGATAGAATATATTTATATGAGAGTGGTCAAGCGCTCCAGTGATCGGTATTTGCTGACACTGATGCAGCCACAGAGAGAAGAATAATTTGGAAGGAGGTGCTGTCGTGAAAAGAATTGCTGTTGTGGAAGATGAAGTCTATATGCGGGAAGAACTCTGCAATATGCTTCAAAAGGACGGGTATCTTGCGGAGGCAATCACCGAGTTTGAAGATGCCGCTCGGCTCCTGGCAGCCCTCCGTCCTGACCTTGTGATCTTAGACCTGAATTTGCCGGAGATCAGTGGCTTTCAAATCTGCCAGGAACTAAAGAATAAAACCGCTATCCCCGTCCTGGTACTGACTTCCAGAGATCAGGTAAAGGATGAACTGCAAGCGTTCCACTTGGGTGCCGATGAATATTTGACGAAGCCGTGCAGAAAAGATCGACTTCTTGCCAGGGTATCCAATATTCTCAAAAGGTATGAAGGCCGTACCAATCTCATAGAGGGACCAGATTTCCTGTTAGACCAGCAGACCTACACGCTTTATATTCATAATACCTCTGTCGTGCTTCCAAAAAATCAGGGAAAACTGTTGGTTGCTCTTTTGTCCGGCGGCGATGCTCTGGTCACGACGGAGCAACTTTGCATAGCACTATGGGGAACCACGGAATACATAGACGAAAATGCCTTGCAGGTTAATCTGACCAGGCTGAAAAAGACGATGTCCGGTCTTGAGATGAAGCAGCGAATCGTTGCGGTTCGTGGGATGGGCTATCGTCTGGAAACGGGGGTGGCTCCATGAAGCAGCTTTGGCGCATAACAGAGCGATACTACCCATGGCTATTGTTACTGTTGGGCGTGGATTGCTTTTGTGCTATCATTCTTTGGATTTCTGACATTCAGGCATTTCAAACCTTGATTGGGTTAGTAGTTCTGACAAGCCTCCTTTTGTTTTCAGTGATTCTGTTTGTACTAAACAAGCGGGAGACTACCCGCCGAGAGCTGTTCCGGGATTTCCTCAGTGATCCTACCATCTGCAACGAGGAACGGCTGCTCAGTGCCATCAGCCGGGAAGAAGGAGAATCTATCCGGCTTCTGGCATCAGTTTTACAGGAACACAAAACTGAGAGTAACAGTATGGCAGATGCCCTACAGGACTATGAAGAATATGTGGAGGGCTGGGCACATGAAGCGAAAACGCCCCTATCGTTGTTGACCATGCTCCTGGATAATCGGAGCGACGAAATATCTCCTCCCCTGCAAGCAAAGCTGGATTATGTCCGCAGTCAGCTTCAGGAGGATGTCACTCAAATGTTATACTATGCCCGGTTAAAGAGCAGTACAAAGGATTATCAGTTTGAGGATATCAATTTGAATCAGTGCTTGGGGGAAGTTCTGGAGGACTATGCCCCACTTCTGGAAGAAAAGCAGTTTGTAATTCTCAATAAACTGCAATCTGAAACAGTCTATACAGACCGTAGAGGGCTTCAGTTTATGTTGGGACAGATCGTGAGCAATGCCATAAAATATAGCAGCGATAGTCCCATGCTAACGATCTCTATGATACATTCGGAGACCGCAGATGTCCTTTCAGTTGAGGATAACGGCATCGGTGTAAAAAAATATGATCTGCCGTATATTTTTCAAAAGGGCTTTACCGGGGATTCTACTGACAGCAGAAAGAAAGCTACCGGTATAGGGCTTTACCTGGTTAAGAAGATGGCTGACGATCTAAACCTTCGTCTGGAAGCTGCTTCCCAGTGGGGAAAGGGCTTTAAGATAGTCATCTTCTTTCCAAAATTGAGATCCAACGGAGGAAAATAAATAAATAAACAGAAAAACGCCCGCAGGATTTTCTCCTGCGGGCAGCGTGTTGTCAGCTATCCAAAGGCTTGTATTCTGTTACAGTTTTCAGATAGGTTTCGGGATCGCCATTCAATATCAAGTCAGCATATGCTATCGGGTCATTGTAGATCAAATAATCCAACTCTGACCGCTGATACATATTGTCTGCAATCTCGTTCTCAACAGCGATAGTGTCAATCGCAATCATTCTGCCGTCCCTGAATTTCAGTTCCACACAGCAATTATCCATAGTGTAAGCACAAGATATTAAGGTTTTCATGGTATGTCCTCCATAATTCGAAATATAAAGCGAAAATCCCGTCTGACTTCCTGTTAGAAATCAGACGGGATTTGTCCGTATGCACCCCGGAAACCGTCAGCTAACAGTTGATAAGTAAATTAGTTCCTTATCACTGTTAAGCCAAAGGTTAAGGTGCTATTTTTTTACCACAAAAGGAGGACTTTTAATGTCATATAAATTAGTGATTGCCGAAAAGCCTTCGGTGGCGCAGTCCATAGCGAAGGGGATCGGTGCAGATAAGAGAGAGGACGGATACCTGGAGGGCAATAATAAAGATAAGTCGGTAGCTTTATAGATTACCGGCTTTTTCTATTTCAAAAAGTCTATTCCCACGATACTACAAGTCTATTCTTTTGGGAACGACGAAATCCATATAACGCCGTAGAATGATATATGTAAGGAAAAACAAAACCGGTTTCGCTGATGCTTACGTCAAATTCAGTTAAGGAGGATTCGATGGTGGCAAAGGCAAGTATTATTGAAATCTATGCACGGGCAGATGCTTCTGGAAGGGTGGATATCATCTGCAAGAATTATTCGAACTTCATTGGAATCGTAGACGGTTACACAGAAGGGCTTCGCTACATGATTGAGAGTGAAAAAGCTTATAATCGAAAGAAAAATCATGGAGCTCTGGGAGTACGGGTGCAGATATCGGGCATTCATAGTGATATTACAGCGGATACCGTAATCAGTAATGTCATCACCCAAGACGCGATTATTCCGGTGCAGGATTGTGTGGTGTGGGAAGTATTACTCTAAGCGGAGAAAAAGGTAGTGTTTGATTTATTTGATATTTCTGAAAGGGGTTGAGATAAAATATTGGTTTAATTGTTTCATTCGTTTTAAGAAAAAATGAGGAATCTTTTAATCATTTTAAGTGCATAACCCGTTATTATATATATACAGATATTCAATGGAAAGGAGTCTGATGCGTGTTGAGTGATGACGAATTAGTGGAACAGATTCTACTTGGAAATGAAAATGCAGCAGAAGAATTGATAAAACGCTATTATACATCTATTTTACGTTACTGTAGGTGGCATTGCTCTAATCTGGAAAAAGCAGAAGACCTGACTCAGGAAACATTTTTGAAGTTGTTTAAGAATTTATCCGGATATAAAGGGAAAAAGAAATTTAAGGCTTATCTATACACGATTGCAAATCATTTATGTATTGATGAAAGTAGGAAGGTTGAGTTTTATCCATTAGAAGATGAAGAAAATATAGTGCATGAGTATAACGACATAGTTCGGCTAGAGGATAGGGCAGAGATAAGCTATTTTTTGAATTTTTTATCATCAGAACAAAGGGAAGCAGTCATTCTACGCTTTGGAGAACAACTTAGTTTTGGAGAGATTGCAAAAGTGATGGGATGCAATATGCGAACAGCACAAAGCAGGGTTCGTAATGCTTTAAAAATTATGAGAAAGGAGCAGGAAAATGAAAGATAAAAAGTTGAAGGGATATTTACAGCAATCTTTAGGAGAGGAAGTACAGCCTAAAAGATTAGAGGAAACGATTAAGCTTTGCACTGAAATTGTACGAGAACAGGAAGTGACTAGGGCAGAACCGAGGACAGGTTTCTTTCACTATCTTTCAGATGTATTTCGCTTTGAAGGTATTCCAATATTTGGTTTGCAGGCAGTAACGTTATTTATAGTTTGTTTAACAATTGCCAGCATTGCAGACGTGCCAAAGAATATACCAATTTTTATGCCGCTGTTTGTATTGGCTGTCATACCAGCAATTTTTAAAAGCCAGTATTATGGAATGAGCGAGATTGAAGCGGTAACAAGAGCTTCTGGTGCCCAAATCACGTTAGCAAAGCTGGTTTTGGTCGGGGCAGCTAATTTGGTGTGTATAACAATTCTTTTGTGTATGGAAGTTTATTTGCAAAATTCTTATAAAGAGATTGGACAGATGGTCCTATACTGCCTGGTTCCGTACTTAGTGTGTATGGTTGCGTTGCTACGTTTGATCCGTTTGCAAAAGAAACAGAGTTTACAGATATGTGCGATTGTAATGCTGGGTTCCTGCATTTGTTGGGGTATGTCAGCAAGAATATTGCCATGGTTATATGAAACATCAGCAGTGGGGGTGTGGATTGTTACATTTTTGATTTTTGCTATGTTCTTTATAAATGAAATTCATTATATTGCAGAGATGAGAAAGGAAGGAAAAATGTATGGAATTGTCGCTTGATCGTTTAACAAAACAGTATGGCAGGAAAATAGCGGTAGATTGTGTTAGTGCAACCTTAAAGCCGGGAGTATATGGTCTTTTGGGGGCTAACGGTGCAGGTAAAACAACATTGATGCGTATGCTATGTGCTGTTTTGGAGTCAACCTCAGGGGAGGTATTGCTGGATGGAAAAGAAGTAACTTCGATGGGGGCAGATTACCGGAATGTGTTGGGTTATTTACCACAGGATTTTGGATATTATCCAAATTATACTGCGGTGGAGTTCTTAATGTATATTGCAGCACTGAAAGGAATACCGAAGAATGTTGCAAAAAAACGTGTGACTGAATTGTTGGAAGTAGTTGATTTAAGCCATGTGGCAAACAAAAAAGTAAAAACTTTTTCCGGTGGTATGAAACAAAGAGTAGGAATTGCACAGGCGTTACTTAATAATCCGAAAATTTTGATTTTGGATGAGCCGACTGCAGGACTTGATCCGAAAGAGCGTGTCCGTTTTCGTAATCTGCTCTCAGAGTATGCAGGCGATAAAATTGTAATTCTTTCCACACATATTGTATCGGATATAGAAGCAATAGCAGATGAAGTGCTATTGATGAAAAAAGGAAAATTTGTATTGCAGGGTACGGTTCCTGAGTTGATTCACAAGGCAAATGGTAAGGTTTGGGAGCTTTCTGTTTCTCCACAAGAAGCTAGACAATGGCAGACAAAAGCAACGGTTGCTAATTTACGGCATGAAGGAAAAGAAATTATATTGCGTATTATTTCAGACAATATGCCTAGTGAGCGAGCGGTTCCTTGTGAAGCTACATTGGAAGATCTTTATTTGTTTTATTTTCCCACAGAGGAAGGAGTGAAATAGAATGGAACTATTTTGGTTAGAGCATAAAAAGTTATGGCGAAAGAAAATTGTTAAAATATGTGTGTTGTTGTGTTTTGTTTATTATGTAATTTTTGGAAGCATACTTTCGTTTCAATGGTTCGGTTTTGGCAGCTCAGATGACTATACAAGTGCTTTTGGCAATAATTTTGATGGATATACAGTAATAAAGGATAGTCAGGGATATGCACTTTCATTTGGTGGAGAATTGACGGATGAAACCTTGCAGCAAATAGTAAGTGATTATCAGCAAATGGAAGCTGACGGTATGGAGAAAGAACTGGAAAAGACAGACTGGCAGATAGTTAATAGTTGGCTCGGAACATTGTATCCGGAGCTTCGAGATACCAGTAATTATAAAACGATGATAAGCTATGTTGATCCGGATAAGTTAACAGGCTTCTATGAAAGAAGACAGCAGGCGCTTGATGAGTTTTTGGAGGTCAGTGGTCAGGTAGGAGCTGAAAAAGAGTTTTTACATCAGATAGAGAGAAAGGTAGAAAAACCATTTCATTATGAGTGGGTAGAAGGCTGGTCAACGCTTCTTGGTAGTATGGTTGCGGATCTGGGAGTTGTGATGGCTTTGTTTCTCGGTATTGTTTTATCCTCTTTATTTGCGGGCGAATGGCATGATAATACAAGCACACTAGTATTGACGACTCGAAATGGCTGGGGAAAAATAGCTCTTGCCAAAATTCTTACTGGTTTAGCGTTTACAGTGGAGTTATTTGCATTACTTGCTGTTTCAAATGTTATATCACAGTTGTTTTTTATGGGAACTGCCGGATGGGATATGCCGATTCAGAATATCAAGCTGATTGCTGTTGCACCTATGAATATGCTGCAGGCAGAAATTTATGAATATGCTTTTGTACTGCTTGGAGCAATAGGTTTTGCCGGAATTGTTATGTTTATATCAGCGGCTGTAAAAAATAATGTACTTACCTTACTGCTTAGTCTGGCTGTTGTATATGGACCAATGATGATTGCAGAATATCTTCCTTATGAAATGCAAAAAGCATTGGATTTAATACCATTGGTAGGAAGTTCAACAGATATTTTCAGAACTAATACTTTTCGTATTTTTGGGAAGCTTATCTGGTCACCATATCTACTTATTACTATTCCTGTCTTGATTGGTATTCTATGTATGCCATTCGCTATAAAGAGCTGGTCAAGAAGGATGAAGGCATAAATAACAATATGGCAAAGAAAAGAGATAAAAAAAATAAGTTGCGAGGGAAATGGTTGAGAGGAATTATCATAGTTTACTTGCTTTTGATACTATGTAATCTATTTCACGAATTTCCTTCAAGATTAGGGAATTTACATAGTATTCCGGTTTCGGAGGAGTGGTATTTAATTGTAGTAAACCGTTGGAATGAAATACCGGAAGATTATAGAGTGGAATTAACAGAATTATCGAATGGTCAAAAGGTGGATAGCAGGATATATCCGTATTTACAAGAAATGTTTGATGCAGCAAGGAAAGATGGAATATATCCGGTTGTTCGGGAAGGCTATCGAACTTATGAAGAACAGCAGAAAATATTAGATGATAAGATAAAGGCTTATATAAATGAAGGATATTCACAGTCAAGAGCAGAAAGAACTGCTAAGGAATGGGTAGCTTTGCCCGGAACAAGTGAACACCAATTAGGCATTGCAGTTGATATTAATGCTGATAAATCAAAGAGCTCAAATGATGAGGTATATACGTGGCTTGCCGCAAATGCACATAATTATGGTTTCATATTACGGTACCCACAAGGGAAACAGGAGATTACAGGGACAAGCTATGAGCCATGGCATTATCGATATGTAGGAGTAGATGCGGCACGAGAAATTTATGAAAGAGGAATATGTCTTGAAGAATATTTTGAGCAATAGATTGGGGAGTGAGGATTATAGCTAAGTTACTGTTGCTTTCACTTGAGGAAGATGAAGAAGTAGTATTAAATGCAGTTATGTCTGCATTGGGAAGTTTTGAAAATAAAACACAGTTAAAAGAAGAAATAGCGTGTGAAAAATTAGCCTTTGCAGGAATGGAAATAGATGCATCAAAACGGTTAGTATATCGTGGTGAGAAAGAAGTAAATATTACGTTTACAGAATTTGAAATATTGCATTTATTAGCAAGGAATCCAGGCAGAGTGTTCAGCAAGGAGCAGATTTATGATATTGTCTGGAAGGAATCCTATTCCGGCGATTACAACATCATCATGAGCCATATCCGCAACATACGGGAAAAAATAGAGGATAATCCAAGCAAGCCAATCTACATACAGACGGTATGGGGTGTAGGATATCGTTTCAACAAGAATTTAACAGGTTAGAATAGGGCAATTAAGAAGCAAAATCTTAGTTGCTCTTTTTATTTACAGCGACAGGGGCAGAAAGGAGATAGAAGTACATTGCAGAAATCAAAACGAATAAGGGCAGTAAGCCAAGCGGTGTTACTCAATCAGGAGAAAGCACCGCATTTTGTTTTTTTAGGCAGAAATATTAAAAAAGGAGCAATCAGAAATGGATTTAGAAAATAAAATTGAAGCACAGCGGAAACGCATGGAGCAGGAAAAGAACAAGCTGGATATGCTGATGAAAAAGGCAAAGATGGAGCAGAGGAAAGCAGATAACCACAGAAAGATTGTGGTGGGTGCAAACTTTGAAACATTCCTTAATGAGCCGAGGAGATACAGCGAGGAGCAGACCAGACGGATTATGCAGGTGGCATTTGCCACAAGAGAGGTCAAGAACTGCATGGAGCAGATTGAACGGGAGCTTGCAAGGGCGGAGGAAAAAATGCCGGATACGGCGATAAATGAGGAAGCAGACGAGGACGAGGACGAAAACGAAGAAGAATAGGGAATGTGTAGCGTTGTAGCCAATTCCCTCAACTTTGTTGAGGGCGCACAGATACACCACCCTTTGGGGCGGTGCTGTGCGTTCTCCGAAGGCTCTTGCAGAGGGCAGTCGGCTACTTCGTATCCGATAACAAGGTGCAGGCACCTTGTTGAACAAAAGGCAAGCCTTTTGTTATAAGGGAGCTACACTCCCTTCGGCGGTAAAAAGAACCGCCTACCCTAGTGAACTTTGCGTTCAGATGAAATCACAAAAAGTCGTGCTTTCATCTGCCCACAAAGTCTGCTGGTGCAACCCACTACGTTGTGGGAAAGGAGAGGACAGTGAAGAACGGAACAATTAGCAGCAGGGCATCCATAGTCCAGCGAAGCAAAGGACAGTCGGCGGTTGAGCAGTCAGCTTATATCAGCAGGACATCCCTTTACAGTGATTATTATGGCATGGAAGAACTTTCTAGGCAGGTGTTGAGAAAGTTGGATGGCATGACAGATAAGGAATTTGCGGAAAATTCATTAGAAGCGGTAGAAGAATAGCGGTATCGAGTGGGTAGTCAGTTGCAATGGCTGGCTATTTGCTTTTTTATTTTGGCAAATTTTTGACATATAAAATTGATTGAGAAAAATCATGGGGTAAGGTATAATTTCGGTATGAATCATGAGATCAGATGAAAAATGAATGTTTCTATTTTAGAAAATACCTGACAATTATAGACAGTTTGGAGGTTCTAGTGTGAAAAATGAAAAATTAGAAATAATAGAAAGTAACGAATTTCAAAATTTATTTGATAAATCAAAAAAGCTGATTGACAGTGCCAGAAGCAATATGGGACAAATGGCAAATGCAATTACAGTTCTTACCAGTTTTCTGCTTGGAAGATATATTATCGAGCAGGAACAGCAGGGTTCAGAAAGAGCAAAATATGGAGCAAAAGTCTTGGATTCTTTGTCATCATATCTGACAGAAGAATATGGCAGAGGTTTTTCAAGAAGCAATGTTGCTGGAATGCGTCAATTTTACATGGCTTACAAAGACAGAGAGAATGAAATTATCCAATCGGGAATTGGACAATTTGAACGGGCTTTTGGAATTGTCCAATCAGGAATTGGACAATTAGAAACGGCATACAAAAAAATACCATTTAAGCTGAGCTGGACACATTATCAGATACTTATGCGTATAGAGGATAAGGACGAAAGAGACTTTTATGAAAAGGAAGCAATACGTTCTAACTGGAATGTAAGCACCTTGAAAAGACAATTTCACTCCAGTTTGTATGAAAGACTTGCATTGAGCAGAGATAAAAATGATGTGATGCGATTGGCCAATGAAGGTGCCGTTCCGCAGAAACCAGAAGATATTTTACATACTCCGTATGTACTGGAGTTTGCAGGACTGGAGGATAAAGCAGCATATCATGAAAGTGACCTGGAATCGGCGGTAATTGGGAAAATGCAGAAGTTTCTTTTGGAGTTGGGGAAAGGTTTTCTCTTTGAACAGCGGCAAAAGAGGTTTACATTTAATGACAAAAATTTTTATGTGGACCTGGTTCTGTATAACAGATTGTTAAGGTGCTATGTCTTGATAGATTTTAAGATTGATGAGCTTACGCATCAGGACTTAGGACAGATGCAGATGTATGTAAACTATTATGACCGGTATGAGAAAATTGAGGGAGAAAATCCGACGATTGGTATCTTACTCTGCAAGCAAAGTGATGAGGCTCTTGTCGATTTAACACTCCCGGAAAATGCCAATATTTATGCAAAAGAGTATAAATTATATTTGCCGGATAAAAAGCTGTTACAGAAAAAGCTAAAAGAATGGCTGGATGAAGAACAGAATTGATTCAGAGGGAGAGTACTATCTGATGGGGTAGCATTCTCCCCTATTGTTTTATAAGCTGTGATTTTTGTTTTTTGCCTGCTGATCTTGTACCGGATCGGTTTGTGTCCGTCCCAGAAACCGGTCAAGATTTTCCTGTTTCCGCTTCAAATCTTGCACCTCTTTTTCATAGTTCTTGTAGGTTGCGGTCAGTTCTTTTTTCTGCGTTTCCAATGCCTGATACTCGGCTCGCAGCTTATCCACATTCAATCCTTTTAGCTTGATGCCTGCCTGTTCAAGCACCCGTCTTGCGCCGTCATAGAGGATGATCTGGCTCTCGTATCTGCGGAAATAAGCATCCGGGTTCTTGGCTTTCTTGTAAGCGATATGATAGGAGCGGTTGTCTTTGTACTGCTCGGCATATTTGATGATTTCCGCAAGGTCTTTCA
>OIBK01000755.1_pt1 | contig 13059 bp, 10 predicted proteins | sample 1581021 | NCBI WGS metagenome assembly OIBK01 (sample SAMEA3882554, study PRJEB24775) | human gut metagenome | biome: human-associated habitat; feature: intestine environment; material: feces | place: Netherlands | collected 2009/2010
GCATGGCCCGCAGCATGAACCCCAACAGCGCCGGCAGCCAGTTCTTCATCATGCACAAGGATGCTCCCCATCTGGACGGCCAGTATGCCGCTTTTGGCAAGGTCGTTGCCGGAATGGAGGTCGTGGATAAGATCGCTTCCGTCCGCACCGACTGGAACGATAAGCCCACCACCCCCGTCAAGATGAAGACCGTTGAGCTCATCGAGGGCTGATCTTCTGCGCTTCTGTCCCACATCGCCTGCCCATGAAGTGCCCCGTCAAGTAGACAAAAAAATAATATAAGATTTTTGTTCGCCGTTTCCACAAGGAAACGGCGAATTTTTTGTACAAATTGGCGTTAGGCCGCTCGATTCATGGCACGGACGTGAGCTTGCAGCGTCCAACACGGGACATTTTTTGATATTTTACTTCCGCTGTATCGTGATTGTTCTTGCTTGACATGAAAATACCCCCAGAGTACGCAGAGTTTTCTTTTTACTCTGTCTACTCTAGGGGTAGTATATCATGTTGAGGATACAGGCCGGGGGCTTTCCATATATGCGTCAGAAAGAGGAGAGAGGCTTACTTTTTTTCGCCCTTGGGCAGCAGACCGGCGCGCTCCAGAGCCGGGCGCAGGGCCAGATACAGGATGACCACGCAGATGGTGGAGGCTACGCTGTTGACAAAGGTGACACCACCGGCGATCTTGGACAGGGCCTGTGCCACGGTATACTCCTGGCCAAAGATGTAAATGTTGCGGAAATAGCCCAGGAACGGGTCGGTGATGACGTTCAGCAGCAGGCCGGAGCCGCCTGCCACGATGACCTTGAGCAGGTAGCCCTTGCTGTGGCGGTCGAGATCGCGCAGCTTGAACACCTTGTGGGCCACGGCACCGCAAGTGATGCCGATGATGAACTTCAGCACAAAGGTGGTCACGGCATAGCCCGGGTCACCGGCCAGGATATCGGCCAGAGCCAGACCGATCGCACCGGCCAGGCCGCCGGAAACGCCGTCCAGCAGCAGGGCGGTCAGGGCGGTGAAGGTGTTGCCCAGATGGAACGAGGAGCCGCCGTAGAACGGCACACGGAAGAACAGGTATGCCACCAGGCTCAACGCGGCCATAACGCCGGTCAGGGCCAGCTCCTTGGTGGTAAAGGTGCGCTTGTACAGCACACTGCCGAACAGGATGACAACGATCACCACAGCCAGCAGCAGCCACATTGCAGTTGTAGACATGATTTTTCCCTCCGATTTTTTTCGGGGCGAACCCCCTCTATCCTGCTCTGCAGGATCGTTCGCCCGTTTCAAAGCCACTTACCCATAAAACTACTTGACATTTGGGTGTGTGGTTGGTATGCTCCTATTATACGCGAAACTGGCACCATGAAAATACCCAGAATAAAGTTTTTTTATGGGGTCAGTTTGGCAAAGCACCCAAAAAGGGGAGAGGTCTTATGTTTCATCTGACAACTGCACTGGATGCCGCCAGCGGGGTGCCGCTGTACGAGCAGCTCTATGAGAGCCTTGCCGCCGAGATGCGCAGCGGGGCCATTCCGGCAGGCACCCGGATGCCCGGCAAGCGGCGGCTGGCGGCAGAGCTGTCGGTGTCTGTCAATACGGTGGACGCGGCCTATCAGATCCTGGCGACCGAGGGCTACATGGAGCCGCGGGAGCGCAGCGGCTTTTATGTGCAGGAATATCTTGCCCTGCCCACCCGGCCCGAGGAAGTGCCGCCCCCGGTATCTGCCGCTCCGCCGGAAGCAGCCGAGCCGCCCGTCCGGTTCGATCTGTCCACCCGGGGCGTGGACCCGGGGCTGTTCCCGTTCCGCACCTGGGCCCGACTGCAGAAAGAGCTGCTCTATTCCTCGCCCCAGCTGCTGACCCATGGCGATGCACAGGGGGACGTGGAGCTGCGGCAGGCGCTGGCGGACTATCTGGAGGAATACCGGGGCGTGCGGTGCACCGCCGAGCAGGTGGTGGTGGGTGCCGGTATGGAGTATCTGCTGAGCCTGCTGGCCCCGCTCCTGCCCGGCAAAACAGCGGTGGAAAACCCCGGCTACCAGCGCGCGAAGCAGGTGCTGGAAAACAACGGCGTGGCGTGCTGCTGCCTGCCTGTGGATGCGGACGGCCTTTCTGTTGAGGCATTGTCCGGCTCGGGTGCGGCGGTGTGCTATGTCACGCCCAGCCACCAGTTCCCCACGGGCGTGACCATGCCGGCGGGCCGCCGCACGGAGCTGCTCCACTGGGCATCCCGCTGCCCGGGTCAGCGGTATATCATAGAGGACGATTACGATTCGGAGTTCCGCTTTGATACCCGCCCCCTGCCCAGCCTGCAGGGCATGGCCGGGGCCGACGGCCCGGTGGTCTACCTCTCCACCTGCTCCCGCAGCCTGGCCCCCGGCATCCGCATCGCTTACATGGTGCTGCCCCGGCAGCTGCTGCCCGCCTGGCGGGCAAAGTACCGGATCTATTCCGGCACCGTCAGCCGGTTTGAGCAGCAGACCCTGGCCCGCTTCATCCGCGAGGGCTACTTTACCCGGCATCTTGCCCGGGAGCGCGTGGCATACAAGGCCCGGCGGGATGCTTTGGCTGCCTCTCTGCGCGCTGCTTTTGCGCCGGACGAGCTGACCCTGACCGGCCTGCATACCGGCTTGCATCTGTTGGCAAGGCTGAAAAATGCCCCGCCGGATGCCGCCCTTCACGCCGCCGCAAAGGCGCAGGGCGTGGCCCTGAGCCTGCTGAGCGATTATGACCTGACCGGCGGGGAACAGGACTTTTCCGGTACGTTTGTGCTGGGTTATGGCTCCCTGAGCGAGGCATCATTCCCCGAGGCGGGCGAAACGCTGAGGAAGGTCTGCACCGCCGCCCGGGAAGCATCTGTGACCGTGTAAGTGCCCGCTTTTGCATCCCACGCCCCGGGCAGGGCTTCGGCGTGGGGGAGGGCGCTGTTGTTGGCCAGAAACTCCAGGACCGTGCCCAGCAGGGTGTAATCCTGTGCTGCAAAGTCGGTGAGCAGGGCCGTGCTGCTGGCCCGCAGGGCATCCGGCAGGGTGGCGGGCAGCAGGGCGAGGTCCTGCCGGAAAAAGGCTTCCCATACTGCCGCCCGGGCGGCGGCCCGGCGGGCAGGCGGCAGGGTGCCGTCTGCATCCCAGCCGGAGAGCAGTGCGTGGGCCTCCTTGGCCGAAATGCTCTGCACAGCGGCGGAAAGTCCGGTTTCGGTCAGCTCATCGGCAGTCAGTGCCCCCGAAAACCCCACCCGCACCGGCCCGTAACGGGAAGCAGTCTTTTCCAGCACAGCGGGGGACAGCGCCAGATAAAGCATATCCTCCGGCAGGTCCAGCACCTCCAGAAGCGCCTGACGGCACCGGGCGGGCCCCGCCGCTCCATAGCAGTGGGCAAGGCTGGCAGTCTCTCCGTTGAAGGGAACCGTCAGCTCCCCCGGCACGGCCAGCAGGTTCAGACTGTTCTGGGCGGCGTTCAGGTAGACCAGCAAAAAGCCCGGCTGCTCTCCGGCGGTGCAGAGAAGCAGGGTCATCCGGTGCTCGGCCCGGGGCAGCTGGATGGGCACCCCGCTCTGGGGCTGGGCGGTCTGGATGCGGGTGCGCACCATCTGCCGGGTGAGCAGGACTGTGCCGCCCACCAGCGGCAGCAGCACCAGAAGTGCCGCCCCCAAAGCAGCCCAGAAGGGCCTCCAACCGTTCTTGTGCATCCCGTGTTCCTCCGTTCTGTTTTGGAACAGGGTGGGCCGGGATGCGCTTTTTTATACAGAAACCGCTGCCCGGGCATGAAAACGCCCCCTGTGCCATACAGTAGAGCACAGGGGGCGTTTGTGTATGTGGGAGAGCTTGGCGCGGGTGAATGCGGTGGTCGGCGGTGTGGTATGGGGGCCGGTGGGGCTGGCACTGCTGTTTGGCACCGGCTGCCTGCTGACAGTGCGCACCGGATTTTTCCAGCTGCGGTATTTCGGGTACTGGATGCGGCACACCATCGGGGCCATCTTCCTGGACCGGAATGTCACCGCCCACACGGACGATGAAGCCATCAGCCAGTTTCAGAGCCTTTGCACGGCGCTGGCGGCGACCATCGGCACCGGCAACATCGTGGGCGTGGCGGCGGCCATTCTGGCAGGCGGGCCGGGGGCTGTGTTCTGGATGTGGGTCATGGCCCTGCTGGGGATGATGACCAGCTATGCCGAGAACGTGCTGGGCATCTGCTACCGCCGCCGGGATGCCGCCGGAAGATGGTGCGGCGGGCCCATGTACTGTCTGGCCGAGGGGCTGGGCGGCGGCTTTGGCCGGGTACTGGCGATGCTGTTTGCCTGCTTTTGCGTGCTGGCCAGCTTCGGCATGGGGAACATGAGCCAGATCAACTCCATTGCGGGCAATCTGCAGGCGGTGTTCCGGGTGCCGCCGGTGGCAACGGGCATCGTACTGGCCCTGCTCACCGGGCGGGTCATACTGGGCGGGCTGAAGCGGGTGGCCGCAGTCACGGAGGCCATCGTCCCGCTCATGGCCCTGTTCTACCTGTTCGGGGCGCTGACCGTGGTCTGTGTCCATTGGGCGGCTGTCCCGGCGGCATTCGCGGCCATCTTCCGGGGGGCGTTTGGCTTGCAGGCCGCCGGGGGCGGGGTGCTGGGTTACGGCATGGCCCGGGCCATCAGCTGGGGATTCAAGCGGGGAGCCTTTTCCAACGAAGCAGGACTGGGCGCGTCGGTGCTGGTGCACTGCGCGGCCAATGTGGAGGAGCCTGTCCAGCAGGGAATGTGGGGCATATTCGAGGTGTTTGCAGATACCATGGTGGTCTGCACCCTCACGGCCCTTGTGGTACTCACCAGCGGCCTTGTGGATCTGGACACCGGTGCGGCCCTGACCGGCGTGGAGGGCTCCGCAATGGTGGGGCAGGCCTTTTCTACGGTGTTTGGGGCGTTCGGGCCGCAGTTCATCGCGGTGTCGGTCCTGTTGTTTGCCTATTCCACTACGCTGGGGTGGAGCCATTACGGCACCCGGGCAGTGGTGTATCTGCTGGGGGAGCGTGCCGCTGCAGGATATAAATTGGTGTTTGCGGCCATGGTGCTGGTGGGTGCTGTGATGAAGCTGGATCTGGCTTGGGCGCTCTCCGATACCTTCAACGGCCTGATGATGCTGCCCAATCTTGTGGGCGTGGTGGGGCTTTCGGGGGTGGTGGTCCGGGAGACACAAGCGTACCTGAAACGAAAATGACCCTCTCCGTCCCTGCAGTCTGTCTGTCAGATGCGGGATGGAGAGGGTCATTCTTTATCGCTTCTTTTTATTCGGCTTCGGGGCAGGCCGCTTCAGGCTCCGCACCGCGTCCCGCCCGGCGGCGATGCCGCTGCCAAAGGCCCAGTGCAGGTTGAAGCCGCCGCAGCTGCCAGCGCAGTCCAGCGTTTCGCCCACAAAGTAAAGGCCGGGGCAGCCCTTGAACTGGAAGCTGGGGGTCACTTCGGTCAGGCTCAGGCCGCCGCCGGTGGTCTGGGCCTGCTTCCAGCCGCAGGGGGTCAGGCCCTCGAACAGCCAGTGCTTGGCCGCGTTGGCCAGTACCTGCCAGGCGGCATCCGGCAGGGTGTCCACCGGTTTTTCAGGCAGCTTTGCCGCTGCCCACAGGGCGCGGCCCAGCTTGGGATTGAGCAGACCTGTCCAGAAATCCGCAGGTGCCTTGCCCGGCAGCAGGGGCACCCGGGCCGCAAACAGGGCGGTCAGGGCAGTCTCGTCCAGCATGGGGAAGAGGTCCAGCTCCACAGCCGGGCGCTTTGGCCCCCGCCCCGGGGCCAGATGGCCGGACAGCTGCATGATGCAGATGCCTGAAAGCCCGTAGTCCGTGAACTGCACCTCGCCGTTTTCCACAGCCACGGTGCAGTGGCGGTCGAGGTCCAGCAGGGTGGCAGCGGCCTTGGCCCGGATGCCGGCCAGAGATCGGTTGGGCTTTGCTGTCTGCAGGGCAGTCAGGCAGGGGTACAGCGGCTCCAGCTTTCCGCCGCACTGGGCGGCGAATCGGGTGCCGAAGCCGTCGGTGCCGAACTGCGGCCCGGCATTGCCGCCCATGGCGCAGATGACGGCATCGGCCCGCAGGGTCTGGTCCTGACCCTCGGCATCCTCGCACAGGATGGTGTAGCCGCTGCGGTTCTGGCTCAGGGTCTGCACAGTGCAGCCGGTACGCACCTCCACGCCCAGCCGGGCAAGGTGGCCTTCCAGCAGGGCCAGCACGTCTGCGGCCTGGTTGGAGTAGGGATACACCCGCCCGGCCTCATCGGTGCGGGTGTACAGGCCCAGCGCCGCGAACCATTCCAGCGGTGCGGCGGCATCCACCGCGGCCAGCAGGGGCCGCAGGGCGGCGGGGTCAGCGGTGAAATACTGCTCCGGTGCAATGCCGGTGTTGTCCAGATTGCAGCGGCCGTTGCCGGTGGCCAACAGCTTTTTGCCGCACCTGGGGTTGCGGTCCAGCACCGTCACCCGCACTGCCCCTGCCGGGGCAGACTGGGCGGCGGCCAATGCGGCGGCAAGGCCCGCTGCACCGCCGCCCAATATCACGATCTGCTGCATAAGAGCACCCCCTCAGAAATCCATACATTTTATTATAACATACACAGCAGCAAAAGGATAGAAGAATGCCCCAAATTTGCAGCGAATAATCTTTGACGAAAGCCTTGACAGAAAAAGCAGAATTTGGTAGTGTTGATTCGACGGAATTGCGTGGTTTCGCAGGCTGTGGAAATGCGGCCGGAAAAGGGCAGAGAGTTGGGACTCTGCTGAGGAGAAGCTGAATATGTGGAAGAAAAAAGAAAGATGGACGGCAGCTGCGCTGCTGCTGGCGATGGTCGTGGTGACAGGTCTGTGCTGGTACGTCCTGTACATCCGGCAGCAGTTCTATGACGAAGGCACCCGCAACCTGCTGGAGACCTATGAGCAGGTGGATAAGGCGTTTACCATCTTCAGCCGGAGCAACTGGAACATGCTGAACGAGTGGGGCAAGAGCCTGCAGGCTGCCAATGAGGAGGGCCTGGCGGAGGAACGCCTGCGCAGCTATGAGGCCGAGCGGGAGATCTGGCGGTACAGCAGCGTGTATCTGTTCAATGAAAACTGCGAATATTGGAGCATCCGGGGCAAGCATGAAAAAGTGGATCACCTCTGGACGGCTTTTGAGGAGATGTACCGCACCGGCAAGCCTACGGTGTCCAGCTACATCATGCGGAGCGGGGAGCGCCGGGTGGTATACTCTGCGCCCATTGCGCCGGTGGAGATCGACGGCACCACCTACACCAGCCTTGCCGTGAGCTATCGGAATAAGACCATAGAGGAATTGATCGGCGGCAGTGCTTATGGCGGCCAGAGCGACTGCTACATCATCCATCCCGATGGCGATGTGATGCTCTCGGAGGAGCCCAAGAGCGAGATCGAGGACTGGATGGACAACCTGTTCGACTACCTGCAGAAGTATGCGCAGGTGGATGCGGGCACACTGACCCGGGCCCGGCAGGACGTGGCAGAGGGCCGCAGCGGCAGCCTTTCCTACTGGCTTGAGGGCAAGAGCTATTATCTGGTCTACCAGCCTGTGGGCTTTCAGGATCTGTCCATTGTGGGCATCGTCGGCCGTGACGTGGTGGACAGTGGAATGCGGAAGATCCAGAACGCCACCATCCTGCTGCTAGCTGGGCTGTTCTTCTGCGCAGGCATCGTGCTGGTGCACGGTGTCCGCATCGATGCCCGCCTGCGCGTGGAGGAAAAGGAGCGCGCCCTCCGGCAGGAAGAGGAGGCCCGCCAGCAGATGGAGGACCTGGCCAACACCGACGGCCTGACCGGACTGTATAATGAACGCTATTTTGACGCATTGTTGAAAGAAAACGAGCTGAACAGGACACCGTTTGTCCTGTTCTACCTCGACCTTGACCGTTTCAAGCCTGTGAACGACCGTTACGGCCACGATGTGGGCGACCAGCTGCTTAAGGAGGTGGCCAGCCGCCTGCGGGGCTGCGTGCGGGAGAGCGATGCGGTGTTCCGCATCGGCGGGGATGAGTTCGCCCTCATCGTCAACGGAGCCGTAACGGAGGGGTTCTGCAAGAGCCGGGTGGAAAAGATCAAGGCAGCCATCCGGGAGCCTTACCGCCTGCAGGATGCAGAGGTGCAGGTTAGCACCAGCTGCGGCTGTGCGGTCTACCCCTGCGACAGCGACGATGTGCGTGCCATCCGCATCCTGGCCGACCACCGGATGTATGAGGATAAGCAGCGCTCCGGCCGGAGCTGCGAGTGACGAGAACGATAAAAGATTTCTCCCAGTTTCTTGTGCTTTCTCCCAAAATGAGCGTATAATTGGGAGAAGGAAGAACAGGCTGGGAGAAGGAATGGGTGAATCATGCGTACATTTGATTATAAAAAGATTGCAGAATACTCCTGGGATAATGAGGTCTTGTCTTATGTTGCGAAGATCCATGAATGCAAGGGGCGGCAGGAACTATATCTGAAACAAAGGCCCGCTGAATTGGAGCGGCTGGTGGAGATCGCAAAGATCCAAAGTACAGAGTCCTCCAATCGGATCGAAGGGATCATCACGACCAATGCACGCCTGAAACAGCTGGTTGAAGATAAAACGACTCCACGTAACCGGGACGAAATGGAGATATTGGGATATCGGAATGTTTTAAATCTCATCCACGAGAACTATGCCTATATTCCGGTAGAGCCGGGGTACATCCTGCAACTGCACCGTGATCTGCTGAAATATACGAATTTGACCTATCGAGGACATTTTAAGACTACACCCAATGAGATCGATATGACCCTTCCCAGCGGGGAACGCCATGTGCTGTTCCGCCCGCTGGAACCATACGAGACACCGGGTGCTGTGGAGGCACTTTGCTGCACTTATCAGGATGTGTTGCACAGAGAACTCGTTGATCCCCTGCTTTTGATCCCCTGTTTTATCTTGGATTTTCTCTGTATCCATCCTTTCAATGATGGTAACGGCAGAATGAGCCGGCTGCTGACCCTTTTGATGCTGTATCAGAATGGATATGTTGTGGGGCAGTACATCAGCATTGAAAAAGCAATTGCAGAGACTAAGGATGAGTACTATGCAGCATTGGCGCAGGCTGATCAGCACTGGCATGAGGAGGAAAATGACCCGACACCGTTCATCAAATATATGCTGGCGGTGATCTGCTCCTGCTATCAGGATTTTGAGCAGCGGGTCGATCTGGTTGGCGGGGGACAGAAGCGCGTGACGGCGTACGAACGAGTGCGCAGTTATGCGATGGAAAGGCTGGGAACCTTTACAAAACAGGAGGCCGCAGAGGCCTGCCCGGGCTTTGGTACAAGCTCGATTGAAAGCGCGCTGAAAAAACTGACAGAGGAGGGCGTTCTGGAGAGGATCGGCGCGGGCAGAAAGACGCAGTATGTGCGCAGGTAAGGCTCCGGCCGGAGCTGAATGAATAATTCCCTTCCTGTTTCCACAGAATAACCATACTTCACAGAAATCTGGAAGCAAAACCGGAACATGGAAAGGAAGGGAACCTTATGAAAGCAACCGGCATCGTGCGCCGCATCGACGAGCTGGGGCGGGTGGTCATCCCCAAGGAGATCCGCCGCACCCAGCGCATCCGCAGGGGAGACCCGCTGGAGATCTTCACAACGGGGGACGGCGAGGTCATCTTCAAAAAGTATTCGCCCATGGGGGAACTGAGCGGGGTGACGGCCCAGTATGTGGATGTGCTGAGCAAGTGCTTTGCCCTGACGGCCTTTGTCTCGGACCGGGACCGCATTCTGGCGGCATCCGGTGCAGGCAGGCGGGATCTGGCAGACCGCAGCGTGAGCCAGCCGCTGGAAAAGCTGATGGACAGCCGCAAGCCCTACCAGAGCGATGGCAGCCCCGAAAAGGCATTGCTGCCCTGTGAGGGCTCACCCCGGGCGCTGCTGTGCGCTGCGCCCATCATTGCGGCGGGGGATGTCACCGGCAGTGTGGGCCTGCTTACGGAGGACCGCACTGCCCAGCCCGATGCCGCCCAGCTCAAGGCGGTGAACGTGGCGGCGGCATTTCTGGCAAAGCAGATGGAGGAATGATCTATTATATAGGAGAGCCGCCGCAGGGCGGCTCTTTTTTGTGCGGCCTTTATGACAGAATTATGAATCTTTCAAAACTTTTCTGAGAAGCTATTGACAGCGCCGCAAAATTGGATATAATGGTCTTAGCACTCAGGAAGAAGGAGTGCTAAAGAACAAAAAGCGAACGAAGGAGGCAGGCGCTATGACGATGGATGCACGCAAACAGCGTGTCTTGCAGGCGATCGTTGCGCTGTATGGCCTCGAGGGCGAGCCCGTGGGCAGCAGTGTGCTGGCAAACTACTTTGATATGGCAGTTTCCAGTGCCACGCTGCGCAACGAGATGGCCGCGCTGACCAAGCTGGGTCTGCTGGAGCAGCCCCACACCAGCGCAGGCCGTGTCCCCAGTGCCAAGGGCTACCGTTATTATCTGGATCATCTTCTCACCGATGACCAGCCGCTGGATCGTGTGACCCGTGCCCGTGTGGACGCGGTGTTCGCAAGCCTTGACCACGAGCCGGAGAAGTTGGCACAGGGTGCCGCCAAGGCGCTGGCCGCCATCAGCGGCTGCACCGCCGCCGTCAGCACCCCCTGTGCTGAGGATCTCTGCATCGCCCACTACGAGGTGGTGCAGGTGGGCCGCAGTGCCGCAGCGGTGCTGGCTGTGACCACTGCCGGTTATGTCCGCACCCGTGTTGCGCGGGTCCGCACCGGCCTTTCCCGGGAAAATGCAGCGGCGCTTGCCGCCCTGCTCAACCGGAACCTGACCTTTGTGGCTCCTGTTGATCTGTCGCCCCGGCTCCTTGCAGAGCTGTGCAGCCAGATCAGCCCGGAGCTGGTGCCGGTGATCAGCGCCGCCGCCGCCATCCTGCAGGATTCCACCCAGCCCCATGTGTATCTGGGTGGTGAGCAGTACCTGCTGGACTGGCCCCAGCTGGACGGCAAGGTGGGCAGCATCCTGAGCCTGCTGAACGACGAAGAGCAGGCCGCCGCCCTCATTGCACCCCCGGCAGAGCAGAGCGAAAGCATCCTGCTGGGCGAGGATCTGGAACCTCAGATCCCCGGCCTGTGCATCGTGAGTGACCGGTATCTGGTGGGCGGAGGCCTTTGGGGCTCCGTGGCCCTCATCGGTCCCACCCGGATGCCCTTCCAGAAGCTGATGCCGCTGCTCCACACCTTTGCCGATCAGCTTGGCGAAGGAATGAGCGGCAAACGAAAAGATACCCCGCAGGCAGCCGCACCCCGGCGGACTGTGATCTATAAGGAGGACCTGGAATGAGCGAAGAAACAAAAAAGACCCCGCAGGCAGAAGAACCTGCCGTGGAGCCCAACACCGCCGAGCAGGCCGCCCCGGAAACTGCACCTGAGCAGGCAGCGGCTCCCGAGACGAACGCTGAAGCGGCAGACCCCAAGAAAAAGGATGGCTTCTTCAACAAGAAGGCCCGGGAGCTGGAGGCCGTGAAGGCAAAGCTGGACGCGGCTGAGAAGAATGCCAATCAGGCCAAGGATCAGCTGCTGCGGATGGCCGCCGAGTATGAGAACTACCGCAAGCGCTCCACCCGTGAGGCTGACCAGAAGTTCAACGACGGCGTGTCCTTTGCCGTGAACCAGATCATCCCCATTCTGGATACGCTGGAGATGGCGGCCAACGCCCCCACCACCGACGAGAATTACAAGAAGGGCGTGACCATGACGCTGGACAAAGCGGCCAAGGCGCTGAGTACCCTCCATGTGGAGGAGATCGAGGCGCTGGGCAAGCCCTTTGACCCCAACTTTATGAATGCCGTGCAGCAGATCCCCGCCCCCGATGGGCAGGAGAGCGGCACCGTGATCACGGTTTACCAGAAGGGCTACAAGCTGGGCGATAAGATCGTCCGCCATGCCACCGTTGTTGTGGCAGAGTGATTTTGCAAGACCCCGCAAGGGTTTTCAAATATAACATCCGCTTGGTAACATTTGAGCATCACATAAACAAAAAACGTTCTGAATTTGAGAGGAGCTTTCATTATGAGTAAGATCATTGGTATCGACCTTGGTACTACCAACAGCTGCGTGGCTGTTATGGAGGGCGGCGAGCCCGTTGTTATCGCAAACTCTGAGGGTGCACGCACCACCCCGTCTGTTGTCGGCTTCACCAAGACCGGCGACCGTCTGGTGGGTCAGGTCGCAAAGCGCCAGGCCATCACCAACCCTGAGAACACGGTGGCTTCCATCAAGCGTTATATGGGCACCGACCACAAGGTGACCCTGAACGGCAAGGAGTACACTCCCCAGCAGGTCAGTGCTATGATCCTGCAGAAGCTGAAGGCAGATGCTGAGGCTTATCTGGGCGAGACTGTCACCGATGCAGTCATCACCGTTCCTGCATACTTCAACGACAGCCAGCGTCAGGCAACCAAGGACGCAGGCACCATTGCCGGCCTGAACGTCAAGCGTATCATCAACGAGCCCACTGCCGCATCTCTGGCATACGGCATTGATAAGGAAGAGGACCAGAAGATCATGGTCTACGACCTGGGCGGCGGCACCTTCGATGTCTCCATCATCGAGATGGGCGACGGCGTGACCGAGGTTCTGGCCACCAACGGTGATACCCACCTGGGCGGCGATGACTTCGACCAGCGCATCATCGACTGGATGGCAGATGCGTTCCAGAACGAGAACGGCATCGACCTGCGCAAGGATAAGATGGCTGCACAGCGCTTGAAGGAAGCTGCTGAGAAGGCAAAGATCGAGCTGTCCAGCGCAATGAGCAGCCAGATCAACCTGCCCTTCATCACTGCTGACGCTACCGGCCCCAAGCATCTGGATATGACCCTGACCCGCGCAAAGTTCAATGAGCTGACCGCTGATCTGGTCGACCGCACCATGACCCCTGTCCGCAAGGCTCTGCAGGATGCAGGCCTGCGTCCCTCTGACCTGAAGAAGGTTCTGATGGTCGGTGGTTCCACCCGTATCCCCGCTGTCTACGATGCAGTCAAGAAGGAACTGAACTGCGAGCCCTTCAAGGGCATCAACCCCGATGAGTGCGTGG
>OIBK01000769.1_pt1 | contig 12853 bp, 4 predicted proteins | sample 1581021 | NCBI WGS metagenome assembly OIBK01 (sample SAMEA3882554, study PRJEB24775) | human gut metagenome | biome: human-associated habitat; feature: intestine environment; material: feces | place: Netherlands | collected 2009/2010
AGCCCGGGTGGCTGGACAGAGTTTTTAGAAAATGCAGTTTTAGGTTTCATTTGTCGCTTAAGCGGCAGAATGCGAGGAGAATATGAAGAAAACAGGGATTGCAGCAATGATGTTATCGACGGCGATTGCAGTATCCAGCATCGCTGTACCGGTCTGTGCAGCGCCGGGACAGACGGCGGAGAGTGCGCAGATGCAGGAACAGCCGCAGACAGAGACAGAGCCCGCCAAATCCATCAGCGATGAGGATTTTGCAAAGCTGCTGGATTTTGTAAAAGAAAAGTGGGACGCAGGCGAGCTGGATAACGCAGAGGATATCAAAGCTGCGATCAGCGAGGGAGAAAAAGAGTTCGGCGTTTCCCTTGACGAGAGCACGAGAACGACGCTTGCTTCCGCGCTCCAGCAGTTAAACGGGATCGGCTTAAACCATGAGACGGTCATTGCGCTTGCACAGAAAATGTATGAAAGCTACGGTGATACGCTGGTAGAAAACCTTTCGGATGCGCTGCAGGAGCAGCTTGCAGGTCCTCTCGGCGAGACGATTCAGGAACAGCTGATCGAACCTGCAAAAGAGACTGTGATGGAGACTGCCAAAGCGATTGCAGCTAACACAGCACAGCATTTCTGGCAGGACCTGAAGCAGAGCGTGATCGATTTCCTGAACCATGTTTTCCAGAAAGGGAAAAACTGACGCCAGATTTTCCTGATATAGACAGCTAAAAAATGATCTAAAACCGCACGAACGGTTTTTGATAAATTTTGACAACAAGAGAAGAGAGGAATGTATGAATGAAGCTTTTTAACCTGGACAGCCCGGTCATGGTCTTTTTGAGTAAGGTTGCCAACCTGATGATCCTGAACGTGCTGACAATCATCTGCTGTATTCCGATTTTTACGGCAGGGGCGGCGATTACGGCACTGTATTATGTGACGATCAAAATGGCGAGAGGGGATGACCCGTATATCATAAAAGGATATTTTAAGTCCTTTAAAGAGAATTTTAAGCAGGCGACGATCATCTGGCTGATTATGCTCGTTGTGATTGCGATTATCGCAGTGGACTGGAGAGTCACGCTGGTGATGATGACAGGAAGCAGTGCAAAGATCATGAAAACGGTGCTGTTTATCGTATCCTTCCTCCTGCTGCTGACCGGCCTTTATATTTTCCCGGTTTTGTCCAGATTTGACAACACTGTAAAAAATACCTTCCGGAACGCGTTCCTGATCAGCTTTATGAACCTGCCTAAGAGCGTCCTGATCGTGATCATCCATCTGATTCCGGTTGCTTTATTACTGGTAACGATCCAGGCTCTGCCGTTTCTGTTCCTTCTTGGAGTCCCTGCAGTCGCATATTTCAGCAGTCTGCTGTATGTCGGGATCTTCAAACGCTTTGAGCCGGAAGAACAGGTACAGGATGGCGAGAACCTGGCTCCCCTGTCCTTTATCGTAGAGGAAGAGCAGGCAAAGCAGGCGGCACTGGAAGCGGAAGCAGCGGCAAAAACAGCAGAATCCGCAGAAAACAAGACAGAAACAGATGCTGTTGAAACCGAAAATCAGATTTAACCAGACAGTGCTTTGGCAAAGTGCATAGATAGAAACGATACGTTTTGTTCAAAACGCTGATGAACTTTTGGAGTTAAAATCTTTTTTGGCAGATTCCACAAGCATCTCCAAAAAGTTTGTGGAATACTGGTATAGCCAAAATCGGGCATTTTCGGTATACTAGATCTAGATTCAATCGAGAAAGCTCGAGATTAAATTTTCAGGGAGGCAAAATAATGGCAAGCTTATCTTTAAAGAACATTTGCAAAGTGTACCCCAATGGTTTTGAGGCTGTTAAAAACTTCAACCTCGAGATCGCAGATAAAGAGTTTATCATTTTCGTAGGCCCTTCAGGTTGTGGTAAGTCCACTACCCTTCGTATGATCGCTGGTCTGGAAGAAATCTCTAAGGGCGAACTGTACATCGGCGACCGTCTGGTAAATGACATCGCTCCGAAGGACAGAGATATCGCAATGGTATTCCAGAACTACGCTCTGTATCCGCATATGACCGTTTATGAGAACATGGCATTCGGTCTGAAGCTGAGAAAAGTTCCGAAGGATGAAATCGACCGCAAGGTAAAGGAAGCTGCAAAGATCCTTGACCTGAGCCACCTGCTCGACCGGAAGCCGAAGGCTATGTCCGGTGGTCAAAGACAGCGTGTTGCCATGGGTCGTGCAATCGTCCGGAATCCGCAGGTCTTCCTGCTGGACGAACCGCTTTCCAACTTGGATGCAAAACTGCGTGCACAGATGAGAACCGAAATCTCCAAGCTGCATAAGAAGCTGGGTACAACCTTTATTTACGTTACCCATGACCAGACCGAAGCTATGACCCTCGGTGACAGAATCGTTGTTATGAAGGATGGTATCATTCAGCAGATTGATACTCCGCAGAACCTGTATGAAAGACCGGGCAACAAGTTTGTTGCTGGATTCTTGGGCTCTCCGCAGATGAACTTCATCGACGGCGTTCTGAAGAAGAAGAACAATGGCTATTGCGTACAGTTCGCAAAGAAGTACGAGCTGGCAATTCCGGCAGCAAAGGAAGACAAGAAGCTTGCAAACTATGTGGATAAGGAAGTTGTTCTGGGTATCCGTCCGGAAGCAATTCACGATGACGAAATGTTCTTGTCTACTGCAACCACTGGTATCATTGAATGTGATGTAGACATCACCGAAATGATGGGTGCTGAAAACTTCCTGTATCTGGATTGCCAGGGCACTCCGTTGACTGCTCGTGTTGACCCACGGTCTACTGCAAAGCAGGGCGACAAGAATCTGAAGGTTGCTTTAGATCCGAACAGAATGCACTTGTTCGACAAGGAAACCGAAGAAACCATTATCAACTAATTGGAATCCGCAATTTCCCCTTAAATAAAATTTGTTCGTGAAAAAATCGGCTCTGTCTGCAAGTGGACAGAGCCGATTTTTGTTTGTTTTTTAAAAATGACGAATCTATGATGAAAAATCAAATAAATTAAAAGCAATGAAGAAAGATAGAAAAATAAATGAGAATAAAATAATGAAAAGATTAATAAAAATTAGAAATACTGGTAGTGGCATTTGAAAGAATGGTAAAAAAATCGTAGAGTGGTTGAATTTCGAGAAAGAGTATGCTATAATAAAGTTGTATGTCTAAAGCCCGATTTACACCTTTGGTGTGCCGGAAAAATGTGGGCTTTGGAAGATACAAAATCTGAAAAACTGTGTTGCAGAAATATGGAAAGGAGAGAAACCGCTATGACACAGGGCGGGAAAAAGATGGAAGAAATCCGAAAAACATCATGCATCAAGCGTGTGATCAGTATGCTGCTTGCTGTTCTGATGATTCTGGTGAGTGTTCCGATAAGTTCACTGACGGCTTCCGCTGGGAACAATCCACCGAGATACGGTGGTGACTGGGGGCGTCCAGGCGAGGGAGATAAACCAGATGTCATAAAAAATGTACGTGCAGAGTTTACAGATACTTCTTATCATCAGACTACGGAACAGGAATCCGGGGAACTGTTTTATCTCTGTCTGGCAGCAATGTCAATCAGTTGGATCGTAAGACGACTTATCGAATCGAAATTCCAGAACATCTGTTACTTCTGGATTTTCCGGGACAAGGCATGCGGGACGGTGCAAAGTACAGTGGCTTTATCATGCATGTGGAAGGTAACAGCCGGTATTTGACCTATGACATTGGAAATGGGGAGACAAAGGGAGCAAACTTCTTAAAAGTAAAGTTTGCAAACGGGAAAACCCCGAATGGAGAACAGGCAACCGTAAAAATTACGGCGAGCGGCTCCGGACAGTCGAAAACTTCGACTGTTACAGCAAAATCAAAGATTGCTTGGGATGACAGCAAATCTGTTACTCAGAATACAATTTCGCTGTCTCAGCTGAGCAATAACAATGAAATTTCCTATACCTTGAAAGCATATCCAAACTATACCTCAACCAAAAAAGGTGAATGGTGGGTTGGTGCAGTTGAGATGACGGATGTTATCACACTGCCGGATGGCTTGACGTTTCAGAGTGGTGCAAATGCAAGCAATATTCGGGACTATTTGACGCTGCCGGATGGTATCGAAATCAAATCGGCTTCCGCAAGCGGAAACACCTTGAGCGTAACATGGGTGAAGAAAAGCACAAACACCAATGCAGAAATGGCACCGTATACGGTGAACGCTGCATTGAAAACGAACATGATTGAAGTTGGCAATTTTACTTCCGGCAAAATTCACAACGACTTGACCGTTCGGGTTCAGGGTGTTAATTCCACCGATTCGGATCAATGGGAAACCCTGCCGAAGAAGTCCGCAGATGTTACAATTTTAACACCGGCACCGGCAAAAATTGATTTGAGTAAAAGTGTAGAAGGAACTGCTGGCGATGATGCTGTTTCTGATGCAAAGTACAAGGGCTATCTGGTCTGCGGTGAATATGTACTGTTTAAAGTGGAAGCAACCAACAGCGGCGAAACCGCAAAGGGCGGTACGCTGACACTGACAGACGTTGTTCCGGCTGGCTTGACACCGGTATCCGGCGTTTCTATCACTTCAAAGGATGATAAATCTAAAAAATATGAAACGGATGGTACAATCAGTGGACAGACCGTTACCTGGACAAAGGAAGGGCTTGGTGTGAACGAATCGTTCACCGGCTATGTAGTCTGCAAGGTAGATGACAATATCAGCACTTCCATGCAGTCCGTCCGGAACGCTGTTTATCTCGGCACACCGGAACAGTATGAATCCGTTGCAGCGGAATATGTCAATATCAAAAAGCCGTCCTCCAGCTTCTCGATTACAAAATCGGTTAATAAGTCCATTTATTCCGTAGGGGATACGTTGAATTATGAGATTAAAGTTTCCAATACAGGTGAAAAGGATATCACATTCAGCAGCTTGACCGATGTCTTTAACGATGAAACAAATCTGGATATTGACAAGTCCAACTTGCCGACTGGCTCTTTCACAGTAGTAGTTGGAGAAACAAAGACTTTCAAGATTCCGGTTACGGTAAAGGAAGGCAAGACTGGTGACATCACCAACACAGCAACTGTAACATCAGAAGATGGTGAGTCAAAGTCCGCATCTGCAACGGCTTCTCAGAACGCATTCAGCTTTGGCGATGGACAGTTCACCAAGAATGTCAGCAGTACGGTTGCCATTGCTAAGGGTTTCATTACTTACACGCTGAAGTACTATAATAATAGTCGTTATTCTGGTAAGTATACTGAAAATGATCCACTGGAATTTACAGATGACTTTGCAAAGCTGAATGACTTGACTGTAAAAAATATAACAGTCAAGTTGAATGGGAAAGAACAGGATAAACCAAATATTGAGAATGTAAATGGCAAGGTTACAGTAAAATATATCGGTGATGTTCCGGCATATGGTTCTGTAACCGTTGAGGTAACTTGTCAGGTTGCAGAGGGTGCAAGTGGCACAATTCCGGCAAACACTGCAACGCTTTCTCATGGTTCTGATAAGGAATTGAAAGGTACTTCTCCGGAAGTCAAAATTTCTGATATTTCTTTCGATGTTGATAAGTTTGCCATTGCTGATGATGGAACAATCGGCGATTACAAAACTGCAAGTGACATCAAAGGCAATATGACAGCCTGGGATACTGCATGGAAAGACCCATCTGTGATTCAGCAGAAAATGGGAGAAGAAGTTTATGGCAGCGTATTGCCAGGACAGCGGATTACATTCTATATCAAGATTACCAATACTGGCGAAACAACATTAACAGAAAAGAACCTGACGATTACAGATGTGATGAAAGGTACATCTGCCAGTCAAAATTCTAATGTATACATTGTAGATGCTGGAAATCGTGCAACATTTAGTGGCACATTATGGGATGGTTCTGATCGGATTGGTTCTATTTATAGCGGGAATGTTGGTATTGCAATTGATAGTAGATCTCAAAAGCTTTCTATTCCAAAGGATGGCTATATTGTAGTTGCTTATCAGGTCATTGCACCGGATGCAACCAGTAAAAATGGTTCCTTTAGTTCTGGTACAAATAAAGTAACAGTAAAAGCGGAAGGTGTAAGTGTAGAGGATTCCATTCAATATAAAGCGGATGCACCGCAAATGGAATTTGAAAAAGGATTTGGAACAGATAGCCATGGAAATGTTTCTGCAAAAGCAAAATCAGAAACGATTGAACCAAAATATGATAGTTCAGGAAAATTCAGTTATGATGATACAGTGGATGCTTTAAAGAAGAGCAGATTTGAGTATACTATAATACTAAGAAATGTATCTACTGCTGCTTCGCTTTATGGAAAAGATGTTACATTAACTGACGTAATTCCAGATGGAATGGAATTTGTCGAAGTAACAGATACAGATGCACGTATGCATAGTGTAGATGTAATAAATCCTCTAAATCCTCGTGGGAAGCCGATTGTTATTTGTCGTAAGCAAGATGTTTCTGATACAGGAACAACGTTGACATTCGATTTGGTAAAGCAAAATTATGCTACAGGTGCATTATTTGATTTTGATTGGTGTATAAATAACAGAGAATTTTTGATGTTTAAATATACCGTAAAATTGACAGATACCAAAGCAGCTCAAATTGCAACTGAATTGCAAAAGCAATGTGCAGACCCAGAAAATGTAGACCTTGTTTCTGAGTTATTCCAAAACAAAGCACAAGTCACCGCAAATAAAGATGTTTTGATTGATGGGAAACCGGGTAGAACGATTACCGATACCGCAGACTTGACCTTAAAGCAGGTTATCAAGAAGACCGCTCCGGGTCTGACAAAGGCTGCTAGCGATGTCAAGGCAACTCGTAAGTCTAATCCTAGCATTAATATTCCAACATGGATCATCACTGTTTCCAATGATGATGATGCAGATGCTCCAATGACGAATATCGTTCTGGAAGATGAACTGAGTGGCGGCATGCAGTATGCAGCGGGTGCAAAATTAGACAGTGATCTATCTAAGAACTTTAATGGATACAAATTGGACAATGAAAGCGAATGGCATGATTTAGACGGTTGTGTAACGGTGAATGGCAGCAAGTTTACCATCAAGTTGCCAAAAGATGTACAATTGCAACCAGGTCAGAGCGTTCAAATTCGCTATGCAGCGGATGATCCAAATCTGGCAGGAAATGAAGAAGTTCCAGAAAAGACTTATTTCAACAAGACAACCCTTTCTACCAGTGAAAAAATCTATCAGGATCGTGTCACTGCTGGTGACTTGGTAGATGGAAAGCTGGAGGCAACCGCAAGCAACAGCAAGGGCGGCGTGAAAACAACCTCCTTTAAGACGATTGAATACATCGGCAGCACGGATTCTCCATATTTGGGCTATGATAATAGTGCAACCGGTGAGAAGGATAAGTATGGTCAGGGTAATACCCCGAGCGATAACTATGTAGAAGGCTTACAGGGCAATCGGGTTCGGTATAAGCTCTATGTAACCAACGATTCTCAAACAGAACTGGAGAACTTTACTGTTATCGACCGTCTGCCGTTTGAAAACGTGGACATCGGTCTGGTTTCCGGTTATGACCGTTACTCTGCATTTACGGTAACACCGGATACTGACAGCATTACCTATGAAAAGGGTACGATGAATAATTCCACGGATGGAAGAAACTTCCAGAGTGAAAAAAGCGTTTCTGGCGTAACGGTTTCTTATTCCAGCGATAAGCATTCCAATCTGGATGAACATGCTGGTGACTGGGTTGGCGAATCTGGCAATATGAACTGGCAGGATACCGAAACCGATGAAGTTGTAAACCTGCGATTCCAGTTCCCGAGTGATTTTACAGTAAAGCCGGGTAAAACCGTTTGCATTACCTTTGAGGGAACGATTCCGGATTACGTACAGAACACGGGCGAAGAAAACATCGCATGGAACAGCTTTGCTTATTCCTATCAGTATGAAAATGGCGGCAAGCTGGTAGAAACACCGATGGTCGCAGAACCGGCAAAGGTTGGTGTCTGGGTTCCGGAAGTGAAAGATACCGTTAGCTTGGTTGTCAACAAGAAATATGAGAGCGGCCAGGGCGATACACAGACCTTCTATTTTGCACTCTTTACCGCAAAAACAGATGGTGTGACACCGACCTATGGTGCAGATGGCAAGTTGACAAATGCGAGCGAGTTCACACGTTACAGCAGCGAAATCAAGCCGATTACCGTAAAGGACGGCGAAATAGAAACCGCAACCTTTACCAACATTCCGGCATCGGCAAAGAAGAATCTCTATGTCTTTGAAACCGATGAAAATGGTGTGATTAAGGACAATGTCAATGTTGCAGTTGGCGAACCATTCCCGGCAACAGATGTTGCAAGTGCATCGAAAGACCCGAAAAAGAATATGCCGACCAGTGCTGCTAGTGGAGATAGCGGAATTGGTGTAACTTATTCTGAAGGTCAAAAAGTTGCAGTTGTTCCATTCCTGAACGAAATTCAGTACGGTAAGATTACCGTGGAAAAGACCTTCAAATCTCCATTTAACACAACAGATACGTTCTACTTTGGTTTGTTCTATAAGACCAAGGATGGTGCGTATGTGAAGTATGGCGATTTGCAGACAGTAACCTTGACGGGTTCTAAGACGGGTGCAACGGATACTGTAACCTTTGACGAAGTTCCGATTCAGCGAAACTGGTATGTATTGGAAACGGATGCAAAGGGCAATCCAGTAACAGACAGCTATCTGGATTACAAGGTTACTTATGGCGATTCTGCTGGTAAGGATCATGCAATTAAATTGGATGATGTAAATGTTCCAAAGACTGCAAAGATTACCAACGAAGAATCCGCAACTTATCAGATTCAGGCAAAGAAAGTTGTAAACGGCGAGGGTCTGGAAAATGGAACTTATTACTTTGCATTGTACAGTTCTGATAAGGAAGAGTTGACCAACGATGACCTTGCAGGTCTGACCATGGTTGGCAAGTCGCAGAAAGTTGCAGCTGGTAAGACGGTTTCCTTTAGTGAAGACTACAACCTGAAAGAAAATACCTATTACTATCTGTTTGAATTGGATAGCAATGGAAATATCTTGAAGCAGGGCGACAAGGTAACCAAGGACGAAATAAGTTACATTGTAGAATATCCAAATGTGGATACTCGAGAAACAACCGATGCAGAAACCAATACAACAACCAGCACCGTTTATTATCTCCCGACACAGTTCGGAAAGACGGATGCGGATGAACCGTTGACGGTGGATGATTGCATCAAGCAAACCGCAATTCAAAACCGGAAACAGACAGACCATGCAGTTGGTTCGATTACTGTCGACAAGACGGTATTGCAGAACAGCACCAAGCTGACTGACTGGGATGATACCTTCTATGTTGGTCTGTATGTACAGGATGCAGAGGGCAATCTGAAACTGTATGGTGATGTCAAAGATTATGTGCATGCATTAACAAAGGATGCTCCTTCTACTACCTTTAAGGAACTGCTGGCGAAGACCGATACAGAACCGGATGCTGGAATGTATTACATTGCAGAATGTGACAAGGGTGGTAACCCATTCACAGATGGTATTGCAAAGAGCGAGAAGGACGACAAAGTTTATAAAGAATATACCGCTTATTATACTGTAAATGGTTCGGACAGTGCTGCTGTTTATGGTGCAGTGCTGCTGGATGGTCGATTTGACAACGCTCCGACTGGTGCAGTTTCTGTTACCAATAAGACTGTAAGTGTTACACGGACATTGGTCAAGAAAGACCTTGCAGACAAGGACGGTGCAGCACTGACAGGTGCAAAGTTTGCAATTTATACCAAACTTGCATATGAAGCATATCAGAACGGACAGGAAACGACTTTGTCTGCAATTCAAGAAAATATTACAGACAAAATCACTGCCAATCTCGCAGAAAATATGGAATATGTTCTGGTAGAAACCACCGCTCCGACTGGCTATGCTACCATGACACCAATTTCTTTCACCGTCAACGCAAACGGTCAAATCGTTTTGTCGGATGACACAAGAGAAGATGTTGATGTTCACAATAATGCCGTTCTCGTTGATACAAACGTTTGGACTTCCGAGTTGACTGCTTATGACTCGAAGGAATCTTCTATCACCATCGGCAAGTACGACATCAAAAAGCAAACGGAACTTGCAGGTGCAATCCTGACCCTGACCTCTGAAAATGATGTCGATTGGAGTAAGGTTACACTGGAAAACAGCACCGCTGTTTTGGATGGAAATAAGAAGCAAATTGGTATTCAGTGGATTTCTACCGGTACTGATGCTGTCATCAAGGGATTGCCGGATGGCGATTACACCTTGGAAGAAAACGGAAGTGAATTTACTTCTGAAACCGATAAAAAGACCTATAAAGTCGCAAAAGGTACGGCAACCTTTACGCTGACCAATGGAACAATTACCAATACTACAGGAACAACAGACACAGTTGACGCAGATGCAGCAGATAGCTACTTCTATTACAATGGAACAGAAAGTAATATCAATCTTGCAGTTTGTGATGCTGTGATGGGAACAACCATTGTCATCAACAAGTATGACATTGATATAGAAGAATCCAGCAGAATCAATCTGCCGGGTGCAAAAATGAATTTAAAACCGGCAGACGGACAGACGATTGATTTGTCTAAAATCATTTCTACGAATGTCCGCTTGGATCGCACGGGAAGCGGTATTTCATGGGAAACAAAGGAAAATGAAAGTGCAACGCTTGGAAATGTTCCAGATGGTAAGTATGTTTTGTCGGAAGTCGTTGCTCCGAATGGATATACAACTGTAACCGATTTTACTTTTGAAGTAAAGGGTGGAAAAGTCATTACTGCTTCCAGAGAAGATGGTTCGATTACCGTCAAGGAAGATGAAAATATTATTTCTGTCAATGATAAGCGGACAGAAGTAAGTATTAGCAAGGTTGACGCTGCAAATGATGAAGAGTTGCCGGATGCAACCCTGACACTGACCAGTGCCTATGTCACAACAGAACAGTGGCAGAAAATCGTAGACATGAACACAGGTCTTACATTGACAGATGACGGCGATGGTATTTACTGGGTATCTGGAGAAGAGCCGAAGAACATTGCTGGTTTACTGTGCAGTCGTCAATATACATTGCAGGAAACCGCTGCTCCGAATGGCTATGCTTATTCTGAAGACATTACCTTTATCGTTGGCTCTGATGGCAAGGTTGTTGACAAAACAACTGGTGCTGACTTGAATGGAACAGTTGTCATGAAGGATTATCGGGCAGAACTGACCATTTCCAAGAAGGATGGCAGTGATGCGTTCTTGGCTGGTGCAACCTTGCAGCTGCTCAGCAAGACCACAGATCCGCTGAATCTGGACGATGTTCAGATTGATGGAAAGCCGCTGACCGAAGATCAGAAGGTAACCGTAGATGGCAGACAGGGCATTCAGTTCGTTTCGACAGATGCAGAAATGAAGATTACCGGCTTGCCGGCGATCAAGTATGAATTGTCAGAAGTTTCTGCTCCGACCGATTACTTGAAATCATCAGATATACAGAATATTGATTTAACAAAGGCAATATTTGATGATGAAGGAAATCAAATTCCTGTTTCGCAAAAAGTTATCAACAACAAGTTGGGTGAATTGACCATTCAGAAGGTCGATCAGGATGGCAATGATTTGACAGGTGCAACGCTGCAATTAAAGGCAGATGATGCAAATGTTGACTGGTCGAGTGTAAAGCTGAATGGCGATGCAGTAACAGACCTGATTTCCGCAGAAGATGCAACCGTTTTGGTTTGGACTTCTACCGGAGAATCCATGACCTTTAAGGGCTTACCTGCTGGAACTTATGAAGTTTCTGAAGTTTCCGCTAAGGCAGGTTACCTCGCACTCGCAAAGACACAGAAATGGGCTGTAACCGTTTCTGCAAATGGTGCAATATCTGTAAATAATCAGGTATCCACAGACGGTCAGGATAGTTCGATTATTACCATTACCAACGAAGCAAGCACCATTCAAATCAACAAGGAAGCACTGGATGGCGGAAGCATTGCAGCAGAAGAAGCAGAATTTAGACTGACTGCAAAGGATGAAAATGCAACGCTAAACGGTGTTCAGATTGGTGCAACCACAATTACAGAAGATGCGGTATCTGCAACATTCAATGGAAATGTTACCATTTCTGCATTGCCGGATGGCACGTATGAACTGGAAGAAATCACCGCTCCACGAGGATTTAAGACAATTTCGACCTTTACCTTTGTTGTAACAAACGGCGTTGTAACGACTGTAGATGAAACAACAAACGGTGAAGTTGAAAAATCCGAAGATGGAAAGACCTTGACCATCAAGGATGAACGGACAAAAATTCAGATCGACAAGAAGGACATCACCGGACAGGAAGAAGTTGCAGGAGCAACTCTGACCCTGACCAATGAGAACCTGACCGCAGAACAGTGGGAAGCAATTGCTGCTGTAGACAAGGATTTGACTGCATCGGATAATGGAATTGAATGGAAGTCTGGCAATGCCGCTAAGGAAATTGTTGGTTTACCGGATGGCACATACACATTAAAGGAAACTGGCAATGAATTTACTGCAAATGGAAAGACCTATCAGGTTGTAACAGATACGCTCACCTTTGTATTGGAAGAGGGCAATGTTATGAATGTAATAGGTTCTTCTGATACAACAGTAAAGGATACGTTTGACCAGACAGCAAACAAGGGTTATTTCTATTACAATGGAGATTCTGATACAAATCAGAATTACATTGCTGTTTGCGATGCAGAAAAGCGTGTAATTGCAATCAACAAGGAAGCACTGGATGGCGGAAGCATTGCAGCAGAAGAAGCAGAATTT
>OIBK01000779.1_pt1 | contig 12751 bp, 11 predicted proteins | sample 1581021 | NCBI WGS metagenome assembly OIBK01 (sample SAMEA3882554, study PRJEB24775) | human gut metagenome | biome: human-associated habitat; feature: intestine environment; material: feces | place: Netherlands | collected 2009/2010
AAACCTTGGAAATGGTCTCTCAAACTTGCCCTAAAAGGCACTAAGTTCGAGCTTGGTGACGAAATTTAAGACAGGAATGAAACAGCTCTTAGGCTGTTTTTTTCTGTCCATAATCTTTTTGAAAAACTCTTCCTTTTGTGATATGATTAGGGTAATTATGTTCTCAAAAAGGAGACTATTCTCTCTTTAAAACTGAGACTAGAAAATCAAGAAAAGAAAACGGTATACCTATGTCTAAACAAACCCTTATCCTTCTCTATGGTGGACGTTCAGCAGAACGTGAAGTGTCTGTACTATCAGCTGAGAGTGTTATGCGTGCGGTGGATTACAGCGCATTTGAGGTTAAAACCTACTTTATCACTCAGTCTGGTGATTTTATCAAAACACAAGAATTTATAGAAACCCCAGGTGATGATGAGAAGCTCATGACTAATGACACTGTTGAGGCTAGTCAGGCTATTAAACCAAGCGATATCTACGAAGAAGATGCTGTGGTCTTCCCTGTGCTTCATGGTCCTATGGGTGAGGATGGTTCTATCCAAGGTTTCCTTGAAACCCTCAAGTTGCCGTACGTGGGGACCAATGTTCTTTCATCAAGTGTAGCTATGGACAAGATTATGACCAAGCGTATTCTTGAAGTTGCTGGAGTGCCACAGGTTGCCTACACAGTCTACATCGAGGGTGAAGATTTGGAAGCAGCAGTAGCAGAGACACTTGAAAAATTGACCTTCCCAGTTTTTGTCAAACCAGCCAACATGGGGTCATCTGTTGGGATTTCTAAAGCTGAAAATGAATCAGAGCTTCGTTCAGCGATTGATCTTGCTCTCAAATATGATAGCCGTATCTTGATTGAGCAAGGTGTAGTTGCTCGTGAAATCGAAGTTGGTATCCTTGGAAATACGACTGTCAAAACGACTGATCCGGGTGAAGTGGTCAAAGACGTGGCTTTCTATGATTACCAAGCCAAGTACATTGACAATAAGATTACCATGGATATTCCAGCTCGCGTGCCTGTCGAAGTCATGACGCAAATGCGTGCCTATGCGGCCAAGGCCTTTCGTGCTCTAGGGGGTTGCGGTCTTGCCCGCTGTGATTTCTTCCTGACAGAGGATGGAGCCATCTACCTTAATGAGCTCAACACCATGCCAGGTTTCACTCAATGGTCAATGTACCCACTACTTTGGGAAAATATGGGACTCTCTTACTCAGATCTTATCAAGGAATTGGTAGTTTTGGGACAAGAAATGTTCGACAAACGTGAAAGCCATTTGATTTAAGAACGATGATTTATAAGACAGACATCTTAGTCTCGGAGAAATCTCTGAGATTGAGATGTTTTTTTCTTTATAGAAATCCAGATTGTAGTTATATCTTTTCTTTATCACCTTGATAAAAAATACATATTATCCAAAAAAACTCAGCGGTGGTAGAATAAAGCTAACGTTTCAAATGACATAAAGCAATTTGTTCGTTTTTGATGAAGATTCACCTATCGTAAATATCGTCAGAGACGAGTGATGGTCAAAGGGCCAGAAGTAGATGTCAGTGGATGCTCACGGATTTTTACACGCCCTTTGTATCTTGTTTTGAGGAGGTAAGTTTTGGACTGGTCCATTGTTCAACAGTATTTGCCCTTCTATCAGAAGGCATTCTTTTTAACCTTACATATTGCTGTCATGGGGATTATTGGGTCCTTTCTTTTGGGCTTGGTGGTGAGTGTTATTCGTCATTACCGAGTGCCGATTTTGAGTCAGCTTTCGACGGCTTATATTGAGCTGTCTCGTAATACGCCATTTTTGATTCAGCTCTTCTTTCTCTACTTTGGTTTGCCTCGTATCGGTTTGGTTCTATCCTCAGAGGCTTGTGCTGTGGTAGGTTTGATTTTCTTGGGTGGTTCCTATATGGCGGAGTCCTTCCGAAGTGGTCTAGAGGCTGTTAGTCAGACCCAGCATGAAGTGGGTTTGTCTATTGGTTTGACGCCATTCCAAGTCTTTCGCTATGTGGTCCTTCCTCAGGCAGTGGCTGTGGCGCTTCCGTCATTTAGTGCCAACGTTATTTTCCTTATTAAGGAAACATCAGTATTCTCAGCGGTAGCCTTGGCGGATTTGATGTATGTAGCCAAAGATTTGATGGGTCTTTACTACGAAACTGATGTGGCTCTAGGAATGTTGGTGGTGGCTTATCTCTTGATGTTGCTACCGATTTCTCTAGTCTTTAGTTGGATTGAAAGGAGGTTACGATATGCAGGATTCGGGATTTCAGGTTCTTCTTCAGGGGAATAATTTCCTACGTATCTTACAAGGTTTAGGCGTGACTATTGGAATTTCAATCGTCTCGGTTCTTCTTTCCCTTTTACTAGGAACTCTTTTTGGGATTGTCATGACTTCGAAGTCTAAGATTGTTCGGTTTTTGTCACGAATTTATCTAGAATTTATTCGTATCATGCCTCAATTAGTCTTGCTCTTTATTGTCTATTTTGGTTTGGCTAGGAACTTTAACATCAATATCTCAGGTGAGCTATCGGCTATTATCGTCTTTACCCTTTGGGGAACGGCTGAGATGGGCGATTTGGTGCGTGGGTCAATCACGTCGCTACCGAGACACCAGTTTGAGAGTGGAAGGGCTCTTGGCTTGACCAATGGGCAACTCTACACCTATGTCATTATTCCGCAAGTCCTGCGTCGCTTGTTGCCTCAGGCTATTAACCTGGTGACACGGATGATTAAGACCACATCTTTGGTGGTTTTGATTGGCGTGGTTGAGGTGACCAAGGTTGGTCAGCAGATTATCGATAGTAACCGCCTGACTATTCCAACAGCTTCTTTCTGGATTTATGGCACGATTTTGATTCTTTATTTTGCCATTTGTTACCCAGTATCTAAGCTGTCTACTTATCTTGAAAATCGTTGGAGGAATTAAGATGACAGAAAGCATTTTACAAATTAAGGATTTGAAAAAGTCCTTTGGGGACAATCAAATTCTCAAAGGCATCTCCTTAGATGTTAAGCAAGGTGAAGTCGTTGTTATCCTGGGTTCCTCAGGTTGTGGGAAATCGACTTTGCTACGCTGCATCAATGGCTTAGAGACTATCCAAGGAGGCGATATTCTCCTAGATGGTAAGTCTATCACTGGTAGTAAAAAGGATTTCCACCTGATTCGTCAGAAAATCGGAATGGTCTTTCAAAGTTATGACCTCTTCCCGCATTTGGATATCCTGCAAAACCTGATTTTGGGGCCAGTCAAAGCTCAAAGGCGTAACAAGGATGAAGTCATTGCAGAGGCTGAGAAACTCTTGGACCGTGTGGGACTTTTGGATAAGAAACACAGCTTTGCGCGACAACTATCAGGTGGTCAAAAGCAACGGGTAGCCATAGTCCGTTCCCTGCTCATGCATCCTGAAATTATCCTCTTTGATGAAGTGACGGCTTCACTTGATCCTGAGATGGTTCGTGAGGTTCTGGAATTAATCAATGACCTGGCTCAAGAAGGATGTACCATGTTGATTGTAACCCATGAACTTCAGTTTGCGCGTGCCATCGCTGACCGTATTATCTTTATGGATAAGGGTGTCATCGCTGAGGAAGGTACTGCTGAAGAATTCTTCAATCATCCAAAGACACAGCGGGCTCAAGAGTTCCTCAATGTCTTTGATTTCAGTCAGTTTGGTGCCTATTTGTAACCCATTGTTTTTAGTGAAAGTAAATTATTTTAGGAGAGAATTATGAAACTAACAAAGAAAATTTTTGCCCTATTAGCCCTCGTCTTTGCCTTGGTGGCAGTGACTGCTTGCTCAAGTAACAGTAGCTCTGGTAAATCAACAGCCAAAGCACGTACTATTGAAGAAATTAAGAAGAGTGGTGAGCTTCGTATCGCCGTCTTTGCGGACAAGAAACCTTTCGGTTATGTAGATAACAAGGGTGCTTACCAAGGTTACGATATTGAACTTGGTAACCGTTTGGCCAAAGACTTGGGTGTTAAACCGAAATACGTCTCAGTAGATGCGGCCAACCGTGCAGAATTCTTGATTTCAAACAAGGTAGATATTACGCTTGCCAACTTTACAGTAACTGATGAACGTAAGAAACAAGTGGACTTCGCCCTTCCTTACATGAAAGTCTCAATCGGTGTAGTGTCACCTAAAGACAAGGTCATTAAGGACGTTAAAGAGCTTGAAGGCAAGACCTTGATTGTTACTAAGGGGACAACTGCTGAAACTTATTTTGAAAAGAACTAATATAGCGATGCCTACCAAGCACTCCTTGATGGTCGTGGCGATGCCTTCTCAACAGATAATACAGAAGTTCTTGCTTGGGCTCTAGAAAACAAAGGCTATGAAGTCGGAATCACATCACTTGGTGATCCAGATACTATCGCTCCAGCCGTTCAAAAAGGTAACAAAGAACTCCTTGACTTTATCAATAAAGATATTAAGAAACTTGGCGAAGAGAATTTCTTCCACAAAGATTATGAAAAAACACTTCACCCAACTTACGGTGATGCTGCTAAAGCTGATGACCTCGTTGTTGAAGGTGGCCAAGTGAAATAAGACCAACACCCTCTTAGAGAGGTAAGTCTTGCTTAATAAAAATAAACAACCACTCCTGCTTATATCTAGTCTAGCTAGAAGCAGGAGTGGTTTTACTTGTTTTTATAGTCTCTTTTGATCTTCCATTCAACGAAAAGGACATATATAAGAAGGCCACCCAACATTCCAAATACGATATAAGGTCTCAGACGATCAAACAAGGTCTTTCGTTGACATAAGGGGATTTTGAACCGTCTTTTCAGGTAATACTTTTGTCCTTATCATCCACTAGTTTGTGGGATTCGCCATTATAGGTCTGATAATTGTCTTTACGAACATACATCTTCAAATAGTTGTAGCCATTCTTAGCGGGAAGGTCTGAAAGAAGGTGCTCCTTGGCATAAACTTCAATGAGAGGGTACCGTCCATTAAAGCGTTCAATCTCATCAATGTGTGCATTTTTGATGAGGACATTTCCATCTTGAACAATCTCCCAATCAATCTTACTTCCCTCGCCACCTCTTTCGTAGGATATGGCAAGCTGATGGCTTTCAGATTGCCAAAGACCGTAGATATCGTCTTTATAAACGTCATGACCAAAGAAAATACCATAGATAATGACTACAGGTAAGAGGATTAGGAAATCTATGCCAAAAATGTTAGCTAAACGGTCTGTAAATTTATCCCAGCGTGCTCGCCATCCCGTTTTGCGTTTCTGTTGTTTCCGATATGCTTTTTGTGGATGATATTTTCGATTGAGATTCTTTCGGTCAGCGTATTTTCTTTTTGTTTGGTGTCTCATTGAGCTTCTCTCTCCTCTTTTGCCGAGCCTCTATAATGATAAGAAATGAGCAAATACCAATAAGTATCAAATAGAAGGACTCAAAAACTTCATCTATAGTGGTTTTCCGTTGACCATAAGGGCTGGTGGAATCATCTTTCCAAGTGATGGACCTGTTTCCGGAGTCTATTCGTTTGTAGGACTCGCCATCATAGGTAAGATAATTGTTTTTACGAAGATAGAAATCCATATAGCTGAAGCCGTTCTTAGTGGGGAGGTCTGTTAGGTAGCCTTCCACAGTGTATAGCTCCATGTGAAGAGTTCCATCATTAAGCCGCTTGACTGGGCGAGTTCTAGTAGCATAGATAATATCCTTACCATCCTGTGTGACCTGCCAGTCAATATTTCCTCGTTTCCGAATATGCTTACAGGAAGTCGCTAACTGATGATGATCAGACTGCCAGAGACCATAAATATTATCTTTGTTGACGGTATAATGATTGTAATAATATAAACCACCATATAGCAGTGCTAGTATTAATAAGATGATTAATCCAGATGTTGGCTCTAGTAGAACTACCATTCTCCAATTAAAGCGCTAGCTTTAGGTTCTTCAATACTTTGGCAGTCACTTCTTCTGTCTTTCTCTTTGTTAGAGAAACTGATTGATTTTTTTCTTTGTCATGCCTAATCCTCTCATCAACCATTGTAACAAATTCATCTCCCAAGCAAAAGCTAGCCCGATTTGTGATATAATTGGGAGTGATTGAAGTCAAGAAAATCTTATTTCTTGTCAGACTTGTAAAAAAATATAATAGAGGATTTTAAGATGAAACTGACACTCCATGAAATTGCCAAGGTTGTTGGTGCTAAAAATGATGTCACTGCCTATAAAGATGTCGCCCTAAACCAGATTGAATTTGACAGCCGTAAGATCACAGCGGGGGATCTCTTTTTGCCGCTCAAAGGTGCGCGTGATGGGCATGATTTTATCCAAACAGCCTTTGACAACGGTGCTATAGCGACATTCACAGAAAAAGAATTACCGGCTGATCAAGCCCATATCCTAGTCGATGATGCTCTTGAAGCCTTCCAAAAACTAGCTGCCTACTATCTTGAAAAGACTGGTGTTGATGTTATTGCTGTGACTGGTTCTAACGGTAAGACAACCACCAAGGACATGATTCATGACATTTTGGCAACGACCTACCGCACTTATAAGACACAAGGCAATTACAACAATGAGATTGGTCTTCCTTATACAGCCCTCCACATGCCTGATGATACGGAGAAAATTGTCCTTGAGATGGGGCAAGACCACATGGGAGACATTCACCTCTCGTCAAACTTGGCTAAGCCAAAAACAGCCGTTGTTACCTTAATCGGAGAGGCTCACTTGGAATTCTTCGGTAGCCGTGACAAGATTGCTCAAGGTAAAATGCAAATGCAAGACGGTATGCCTGATGGTAGTCTCTTGCTTGTGCCATGTGATCCAATCGTTGATCCTTTCTTGCCAAGCAATCTTGAAGTGGTACGCTTTGGAGATGGTGCAGAGCTTACAGTCTCTGAGTTGACGGAATACAAGGATCATCTTACCTTTTCAACAAAGTTCCTCGACGGACAAGTTACCTTGCCAGTCACTGGAAAATACAATGCCACAAATGCCATGGTTGCTGCCTATGTCGCAAAACACTTGGGTGTAACTGAGGAAAATATCCTCTCAGCTCTTGCTAACTTGCAACTCACAAAAAACCGTACCGAATGGAAAAAAGCGGCTAATGGAGCGGATATTCTTTCTGACGTCTACAATGCCAATCCAACAGCTATGAAGCTCGTTTTGGAGACCTTCTCAGCCATTCCTAAGAATGAAGGAGGCAAGAAAATCGCTGTCCTAGCTGATATGAAAGAACTCGGTGAACAGTCTGTACAACTTCATACACAGATGATTTTAAGCCTGACACCAGATGCTATTGATACGGTGATTTTCTATGGTGAAGACATTGCAGAATTGTCACAACTTGCCAGTCAAATGTTCCCACTTGGTCATGTTTATTATTTCAAGAAGACACCTGATGAAGACCAATTTGATGCTATGGTCAAACAAATCAAAGAAAGTCTAGGCGAATACGATCAAATCTTGCTTAAGGGCTCTAACTCTATGAACCTAGCCAAGGTTGTGCAAGAACTCCAAGCTAAGGATTAAGTTCTCTAACCTGCTCTCTAAGCAGGTTTTTGATTTACCCTGAAATTTGATATAATAGCAGGCATAGTAATTTCAGCAGGAGAAGAGAATGAAGAATTTTTTGACAACCACCCAAACTCATCCACCTCAGATACCTTTGCCCTATTATTTGCTTATGCTCTTGGCGATGGTACTCTTGAGTTACCTGAGTTGGCTTTGGCATAACAATAATGTATGGCGTTGGACCTTTATCACTATTCAAGCCATTCAACTCTTTGCCCTCTACACCTGGTACCTCTGGCAAGGCTTTCCTCTTTTTATTAGTCTGCCCCTTTACCATTGCCGTATGGCCATGTTTGCTGTTCTCCTCTTGAAAAATAGTAGGACAAAGACCTACTTCGCTATTATGGGAGTCGTCGGAACCTACTGTGCATTGATTTACCCAGTATTTGATCCCTATGAGTTTCCTCATATCACAGGATTTTCTTTCCTAATTGGTCACTATGCCCTACTTGTCAATAGCCTGAATGTCATTTTTAACAGTTATAAAACCCATCCCATCAGCCTAGGACTAATCGTGGTGGCTACCTTCCTACTAAATCTAGGTCTGGTAATAGTTAATCAGACCATCGGTGGAAACTATGGGATGCTTAAACACACGCCATTTATTATGGGACCCTCCTTAGTTGTCAAATACCTTGCTGTTTCAGCAACTTTGATTATTCTTATGATAATTATGAAAAAGAGTCTGGAATATTTTGAAGATAAGTATTGAATAAATGAAGAAACACGCCATCAGAAAGCTGATAGCATGTTTTGTCATTTTATTTGTTTTATTCTAACACAAAACGCTTTCAAAATTGCTTTCACACTGTAATTTGGATATAATAAAAGAGTTATGCCTGCGAGAATTATCGCAAGCCTCGACAACAAATATAGCTTTTAAAAGACAGAAATTTTCTGAAAGAAGTGCTACAACTATCTTACTTTTCAATCTGGTTAAAACCTATTACTGTCAGTAGCTATGGAACGTAGAAGTTTTGCGATTCCTAAGGAAGCTGCTAACGTTCGATACCACTAAGGAAAAGTACCAAAAAGATTATTTTTAAAGAAGAAAGAAAACTATGAGTATCCAAGACGAAATCAAAAAACGCCGTACTTTTGCCATCATCTCTCACCCCGATGCTGGTAAAACAACAATCACTGAACAATTGCTTTACTTTGGGGGTGAAATCCGTGAAGCTGGTACCGTAAAAGGTAAGAAGACCGGAAATTTTGCCAAATCAGACTGGATGGATATTGAGAAACAACGTGGTATCTCAGTAACCTCATCTGTGATGCAGTTTGACTATGCCGGCAAACGTGTCAATATCCTTGATACCCCAGGGCACGAGGACTTCTCAGAAGATACCTACCGTACCCTTATGGCGGTTGATGCTGCCGTAATGGTCGTTGACTCAGCCAAAGGTATTGAGGCCCAAACCAAAAAACTTTTCGAAGTTGTCAAACACCGTGGTATTCCTGTCTTCACCTTCATGAACAAATTGGACCGTGATGGACGTGAGCCACTTGACCTCTTGGAAGAGTTGGAAGAAGTGCTTGGTATTGCCAGTTACCCAATGAACTGGCCTATCGGTATGGGGAAAGCCTTCGAAGGTCTTTATGACCTTTATAATGAACGATTAGAGCTTTACAAGGGTAACGAGCGCTTTGCCAAGATTGAAGATGGTGATACTCTATTTGCCAACAATCCATTCTATGAGCAAGCTAAAGAAGATATCGAACTCTTGACAGAAGCAGGAAATGAATTCTCTGAAGAAGCTATTTTAGCTGGTGAATTGACTCCGGTCTTCTTCGGTTCTGCCCTTACAAACTTTGGGGTTCAAACCTTCCTCGATACCTTCCTCAAATTCGCGCCAGAACCACATGGCCATAAGACAGTAGATGGTGATGAGATTGATCCTCTTAACAAGGATTTCTCAGGTTTTGTTTTCAAAATCCAAGCCAACATGGACCCACGTCACCGTGACCGTATTGCCTTTGTTCGTATCGTGTCTGGCGAATTCGAGCGTGGTATGAGTGTTAACCTAACCCGTACAGGTAAAGGAGCTAAGCTCTCTAACGTCACTCAGTTTATGGCCGAGTCCCGTGAAAATGTCGAAAATGCTGTGGCTGGAGATATTATCGGGGTTTACGATACAGGAACTTACCAGGTTGGTGATACCCTTACTGTAGGAAAAAATAAGTTTGAATTTGAGCCACTACCAACCTTTACGCCCGAGTTGTTCATGAAAGTTTCTGCTAAAAATGTTATGAAACAGAAGTCTTTCCACAAGGGAATTGAACAATTGGTGCAAGAAGGAGCCATCCAGCTCTACACCAACTACCAAACTGGCGAATACATGCTTGGTGCTGTTGGTCAACTTCAGTTTGAAGTCTTCAAACATCGTATGGAAAATGAATACAATGCTGAAGTCGTCATGACACCAATGGGTAAAAAGACCGTACGTTGGATTCAACCTGAGGATCTTGACGAACGCATGTCATCAAGCCGAAACATCTTGGCCAAAGATCGCTTTGACCAACCAGTATTCCTCTTTGAAAATGACTTTGCCCTCCGTTGGTTTGCGGATAAATACCCAGATGTGACATTGGAAGAGAAGATGTAATACGGCACAAAAGATGACGATTTTAAATCGTTCATCTTTTGACGCTAGCCCCTATTAGGTGTCTAGCTAGCCGTCTCACTAACTACGTCAGACGAATAATATCGATTCGTCTGACTTCGTGTCGTAATATCTTAATAATGATATCTACGCCACGTCTCTAAAATAACACAAAATATAGGACTATCTAATCAGATAGTCCTATATTTTTTATAAACCTAATAGTTATCAAGTATAGCTATGATTAATTACTTTAGATAATCACGATTATGATAAATCAAGCCAGCTTCCAAAAGTATGCAAATTGTTGATAGCCAGAAACTTGTTGTAATTCCAAAACTTTCAGTAATAGAACTCATCAGAAAGACGAAAACTGAAAAAGCAAGGGTTGAAATGACTTCAAATACAGAATAAACATGTACTAACTGATTTTCATCCACAGTTTCCTGAAGAAAGACACTTTCAGGGACTTCTTTTAACTGAGAAAAGAAGCCGATTAAACTTGAGAAAATTAAAAATGTTTGTGTGTTTGAAAAAAAGAGGATACTGGCTGTGATGGTCGCCATTGCTAAGAGTGGAAAGAGAATACTTTTCCACTTATGAGCTAAAAACTTTTCGGATAGTTTGTAGACAATTATTCCACCTAAAATGATACCAAGGGAATAGGCTGTATTTGAGTAGCCCCAGTAACTTTCAGTTTGTTTTAATACCTCGGTTACAAAAACAAGGATTACTGATGATACCCAGATTGTATTGGAGAAGTCCTCTAATAAATTTGCTTGGACAAATAACTTTAATTTAGGATTTTTTGCAACTAACTTCCATCCTTTTACTAGAGTATCCAGATTAGTTTCCGCCTCTAACTGCTCTATTTTAGCCTGAGGGAAAAGGAGCATCACAGAAGTAGAAAGAAGATAAAGAAATAGGACTATCAACATTGTAGAAAATAGGCCAACCGAAGCGTAAAGGAGTCCTCCCAGTCCCCAACCAATCAATTGCACTCCCTCACCACTCATTGATAAGGCAGCATTTGCCTTTCCCAAATTTGTGGCATATCTAGGAATCATGGCATAAGATACGGGCGACGCAAAGCCATCTAAGATAGAAATAGCGACAACAAAGATATACATTTCCAAGGCTGGAACAAATTGAGCCTTAATGAGTATTACAAATAGAAAAGTCTTTCCACATTGAGTGAATGAAAGCACTCTATTTAGGGCTAGTTTTTTAGTCACCAATGGCACTAGAAGACTTGCCACGAAAGCTGATAATCCGATTAGAATGGGAACCATTGAAGTTGCAATAACGGATTTTGTAATGACGTAGATATTTGCAATGAGAGATACCCTGAGAAAAATGTCAGCTAAGTTAGCAAATAATTGAGAGAGAAGTAATTTCAGAAAGGATTTAGACATATCGTTTCTCCATCTTTGTTACCAGCTCTGGAATTAAAATTTGATTAATATATTTTTTAAACAAAATAATTTTACAAGAATAATAATCTTATTTAATAAATTCCCATATATGCTTTCTAACTATTTTCCTCTATCAATTTTTTCAAATGTGCTTCATAAGTCTTTGCAATATGCTCGCTCCCTGCCAATTTCATGGCCCCAATATATTTTTTCATTTCGATAATGGACTGATTATTTCCTTCTTTTTTATATTGATAATAATTTTGTGCATATTGAAAAACCAATCGTTCATAAATTTCAGTCTCGATAAAAAAGCATTGGTTTAATTGTTTTTCAAAATACAGTGCATCAATGAGTTCTTCTCTTTCTATGCATGTAATATAAACATTTAATAACATGGTTGATATCATGCGTCGATTATTAGGAATCTCTTTGTAAAAATCAGACCTTCTAGACATCTCCTTTGCCAAAACCATAAGAGTCTCATGGTTCAACACATCTAAGGTATTTGCAAAAATCAATAATTCATAATAACCCCAGTACTCAACACTAAATAGATAATCGGTTAAATCAGCTAGGTCCTGTTGCGTATAGTAGCTTTCTCCAGATAAATCTTGCAAGCGAATTTTTAATAAAATAGTATTAATGTGATGAAACTTCTCTCGTTTAGGTTCTGATTCTAATTGAGAATTAAGTAACTTCTTTAATCCATCGATATCATGAGTCGATACAAAAAGTCGAATTTTTGACAATAGCTCATTCAGATCATCACGATGAAAATCATGGACAGCATACATGAATTCGTCAATAGGCATATTAATCTCGTCTAATATTAACATAAACTTTGTAATGGTTAAGTCTGTCTGTCCTTTTTCAAAACGAGACAGTTGAGATGTCGAGATACCAGCTTTTGCGACATCTTTTAATCGTATCCCTCTTGATTTACGAAATTTTTTAAAAATTGCTCCAAATTCTTTCATGGAAGCCTCCAGTTTGCATATATGGGAATATGTATTTTTTTGTATCTTAACATAAAATACAGTAAAACAAAAGTGAGGTAATTCATATGAAGAAACAAAAATTGTTGTTATTGGTTGTTTTAGTTTGCGAAGGAATCATTGTTATCTTAGTTGGATAATAATACTCTCAGTTAGAATTTAAGGAAAAGACGAGTAATGGAGT
>OIBK01000780.1_pt1 | contig 12672 bp, 9 predicted proteins | sample 1581021 | NCBI WGS metagenome assembly OIBK01 (sample SAMEA3882554, study PRJEB24775) | human gut metagenome | biome: human-associated habitat; feature: intestine environment; material: feces | place: Netherlands | collected 2009/2010
GAAATCGTTTTGTCCTTAATCGGGCACGTGGGTTCGAATCCCACCATCTCCGCCAATAAAAGGCACCGGCTCAGGCTGGTGCCTTTTTTGCGGCAAAGATGGTGCGGATGAGAACAGGGCGGCGATTTTCGATGTGCAGCACAAATCCATCAGCCTCCCAAAAGTGCCCATCCAAAAGAACTTCGCCCTGAAATGTAATCCGGCGGAGCTTCTGTGTGGCGTCGGTCACCTCAACGGTGCAAAAGCGCTGCAAGTAGCTGCAAATAGCGGCGGCGTGGGAGACGACAAGGGCGTTCTGCCCCTCCGGGAGCGAATCCAGCAGTTCGTGGATGCAGTCTGCCATCCGGGCGCTGACCTCACGGAAGGACTCGCCGTCCGGATTTTTGAAGTCCGGGTCTTCGTATTGGCGTTTCCAGAACGAAGCGTCCTGCCCGGTCGTGTTGCCGGTGCGGCGCTCGGCAAGGCGGGTGTCCTGCCGGACGGGAAGCCCCAGCAGCTGTGCGGTCTGGAGCGCACGCAGCGAAGGGGACGACCAGACGAGCGAGACCGTGCGGAAAGCGTCATTTTGAAAGACTGCGGCGGCCCGCTGAAGACCTTCGGCAGAAAGGCCGGGGTCGGGGCTGGAACCGCCGCGCTCCGGGATGGAATGGCGCAGGAGAAGAAGGGTTGTCATGAAAGCCTCCGATTAAAAAAGTGACTTCAGTATAGCAGATTCGGGAAAGCAGATGCAAGAAAACGAGCCGAAAGAACGACGGGGCCGATTCACTCCCCCTCAAAACGCAACCAAATTGCAAAAAATGTTGCAATTTTCTCATAAAAAAGAAGACTGGATTTCTCCAGACTTCCAATAGTATGTATCAATGGCTGCAGTTCAAGATCTTCTCAAGCGTATCCGCAAACCTGACATCCTGCTCCTTCGTCCGCTTTGGGCTCCCCTTGGGGTGCTTTCCGGCACGGAGGAGCTTTTTGTTTTCATACCGTCGCAGCATGAGAGCGTCTATGTTGTCGGCGGTGTATTCCAGACCGTTCTGATTCAGCACCCGGGCGCACTTGGCAAGGCACATACTCGCCAGCCCGTAGTCCTGTGTTACGACCACATCCCCCGGTTTTACCCGGTTCACCAGCGCAAAGTCTACGCTGTCTGCCCCTTTATCGAACACCAGCGTCTGCGCACCTTCTCGTTCGATTTGGTGAGAGGTGTCGCACAGGATGATGACCGGAACGCCGAACTGCTTTGCAATCTGCAATGTCAAATCGACAACCGGACAGCCATCTGCATCGATCAAAATGGTCATGCGTGTTCCTCCATCACCCACCGAAAGGCTTTCGCAGTGCGTAGGTCGGCGTCTTTGAAATGCCCGCCGCTGTTCCATTCAAGGGTGCAGTCTGCGCCACGCTCTGTAAGCCGACTGTGCAGCGCGCGGATATTATCCCCTACCGCAGCCATGACGGCGTTTTTCGTGTGCTCTTCCTTGTCACCAAGGCTCAGATAAACGCGCTGCGTTTGCATCGGGTGCTGCTGTTCAAATTCCATCCAGCCCGGAAACCACACAGAGGGAGAAGCGGCGGCGACACCGTAGAACAAATCGGTCTGGGTGGATGCCCACAGCGCAAACAATCCCGCCAGCGAGTAGCCGCCCAGAATGGTTTTGATGTTTTCCGGGAGAGGAAACTGCTGCTCCAGTGTGGGAATGACCTGCTCCGTCAGAAAGCGCAGGGTGTCCCCAGCTTTGCCGCCGAACCCTTGCTTTCCCCACACGGCAGGGGCTTCCCACGGAGAAAGTGCATCATTCCAACTTTCCACGGGAATTGCCGCAAACAAAAAATTCTGGCTGCTTTGAGCAATGGCCGCCACTTCATAATCCATACTTTGCAGCTCATGCTCACCTGTCATTTGGAGCAGCAAGTATTCTGCATTAGCCCCGCCGTAAATGCGGCAAGGTCTGTTCCCGATTTGCATTGTCTGTGCTGTCACTGTAGCAGCCTCCCGAAAAAAATTTGATAAGCCCAGTATAGCAACTAAAAAATCGTTTTGCAATTCAAACGGTTTTCAGAGCAGGCGCAAGCGGCACAGAGGTACATTCCCTTCTGCTCTCTGGCAAATTACAGCACGGATGTGATATAATGGAGAAAAACCACCGGGGGACGGCACAAAAGAAGGAGGGTGCGGGATGAAACAGAGGCAGCGAGAACAGGTTCAAAGAGGCTGTGCGGTGGGCACCATGGTGCTGCTGGCATGGCTGTGCCGGGTGCTCCCGCTGGAGGGCCTGCCCTCCGGCCTGCAGGAAGCCTGCGGCATCCTCCGGAGCCTGCTGTATCTGAGCCTGTTCGCAGGGTGGGGGATCTCCCTGTACAACCGCACGGTGCATCCGCAGGTGCGGCGGCTGCTGCTGAACGTGGATCTGTTGATGTTGTTCTGGATCCTTGTGCGCACCCTGCGGTTCCAGCTGAACACTTCCCCGGGGATGGATCGGATGCTGTGGTACCTCTACTATGCCCCCATGCTGGGGATACCGGTGCTCTGCGTTCAGCTGGTCCTGACGGTGGACAGATCCGAGCGCTACCGCCTGTCCGCCTGGGCCAGAATGCTGTGGCTGCCCTCGGCGGTGCTGCTGGAGCTGGTGCTGACCAACGACCTGCACCGGCAGGTGTTCCGGCTGCAGCAGCCCTGGAACGAAAACTACCAGTACGGCTGGCTTTTTGGTCTGGTGGTGGGGTGGATCGTGATCTGCATCCTGCTGGCCTTTGGGATCATCGCCCACAAGAGCCGGAACCCCCGGATCCTCCGGCGGCTGCCCCTGCCTGCCATTCCGATGGTGCTGCTGGGGGGGTACGCGGTGCTTTACAGCCTCCATATCCCCCTGATCAAGCAGTTTCTGGGGGATATGACCATCGTTCACTGCCTGATGACGGCGGCTTCGCTGGAAGGGGGCCTGCGCTGCGGCCTGATCCAGTCCAACACCGGCTATGTGGAGCTGCTGCGCGTCACCTCCCTGGCGGTGCAGCTGGTGGACCGGCAGGGCAACGTGTACTGCTGCTCCGAGAACGGCCGCATGGTGGACCGCCGGGAGCTGCAGGCCGCCATGCATGGCACGGTGCAGCTGGACGAGCACACCCTGCTGCGCAGCGCACCGGTGCAGGGCGGCTATGTGATGTGGCAGACAGACATCACCGAGCTGGTGGAAAACATGGAGCGCCTGAAGGAAAACCGCACGGAGCTGGCAGAGCGCAACTATCTGGAACAGCAGAACTACGAGGTGGAGCGCAAGATCAACGCCCTGCGGGAGAAGAACCGCCTGTACGATCTGCTGCAGCGCCAGCTGGCCCCCCAGATCATCCGGATGGATCAGCTTCTGACCCGGTACCGCGCGGCCCCGGAGGCGGATAAGCGGCAGCTGCTGGGGCAGGTGGCGGTGCTGGGCGCTTACCTGAAACGGGGTGCCAACCTGATGTTTCTGGCTCAGCAGCACCGGTATGTGCCCTCGGCGGAGCTGCGGTACGCGCTGGAGGAATCCATCAGCAGCCTGGAGCTGGCCGGGGTGGAGTGCGCCATGGAGGTGACCTACGGGGTCCGGCTTCCGGCAGAGGCGGCAGCGGCCTGTTACAGCCGGTTCGAGTCGGTGGTGGAGGGGGCGCTGGGGCAGCTGGATGCCCTGTTTGTGCGGGCCATCTGGAAGGATCAGCGGCTGAACCTTTATCTTTCGGTGGAGACCGGGGCAGACCTGAAAGCCTCCTGCCCCGCCGCTGTGCAGGAGGCCCCGGGCAGCTGGGTGCTGAACGATCACTTTGAAGGAGGTGCCCCGGAATGTGGAACAAACTGAAGCAGTGGCTACACCCGGACCACATCACCCGCAGCTCCATCAAGGAGGGCTTTGACGACCTGCCCGCGGCGGTGTGCTACTTTACCCCGGACGGCATCATCCGGCTGTGCAACCGGCAGATGTTCCGGGTCTACCGTGCCCTCTCCGGCCGGGATCTGCAATCGCTGGAGGAGCTGCACCAGCAGGTGTGGGCCCCCACCCATGGCCGAAGGGTGGACGGCAAAAATCCGTCTTTTGTGCTGCCGGACGGCACCTGCTGGCTCTACTCGGAGCAGACCGTGTTCGGGGAGGGGGTCCGCCCCCATGTGGAGTGCATCTTTTCGGAGGTAACAGACCTGCAGCGCCAGCGGCAGGAGCTGCTGCGGCAGAATCAGGAGCTGCTGCGGATGAACCGGGAGCTGCGCCGGCTGTCGGAGAACGTGCAGGAGATGACCCGGGAAAAGGAGATCATGGCGTTCAAGACCCGGCTCCACGATAAAATGGGCTACGGCCTTACGGCGGTGCGGCAGTGCCTGCTGCAGCAGAAGGACCCGGCGGAGCTGGAAGCCTCCCTTGAACAGATGAAGAAGGCGGTGCAGCTGTTCCGGAAGGACAGTGAGGCCCTGCCGGAGGAAAACGAGTGGGACGTGTTTGTGGAGGACGCGGCCCAGCTGGGGGTCACGGTGGCCCTGCAGGGGCCCATGCCCCGGCAGCGCCAGCAGCTGCTGCTGACCATTGCCCGGGAGTGCATCACCAACGCGGTGCGCTACGCCGGGGCCAACCGGTTGGAGATCACCATCACCCCGCAGGGCGGGGGCCAGCGCTGGCAGTTTGAAAACGACGGCCCGCCCCCCGCAGCCCCCGCCATTACGCCGGGCGGGGGACTTACCGCCATCCAGCGCCGGGTGATGCAGGCGGGCGGCACCATGGAGGTGCAGGCCCGGCCCCGCTACCGGCTGTGTGTGAACCTGCCAAAGGAGGAAACGATATGACCAGCGTTTTGATCGTGGAAGACCAGCGGATGCCCCGGGAGAACATGGAGCACCTTGTGGAGGACAGCGGCCGCTACCGCCGGGTGGCCTCCCTGAGCACAGCGGAAATGGCGCTGGCCCAGTGCGCCCGGCACACCGTGGATCTGGTGCTGATGGATGTGTGCACCAAGGGCAGCCGGGACGGCATTGACGTGGCGGCAGAGATCAAGGCCCGGTACCCGGAGACCAAAGTCATCATCATCACCTCCATGGTGGAGGAAAGCTACCTGAAGCGGGCAAAGGCCGCCGGGGCCGAGAGCTTCTGGTACAAGGATGTGTCCCCGGAGAGCCTGCTGGAGGTGATGGACCGCACCATGGCGGGGGAAAGCCTCTACCCGGACCGCACCCCGGAGACCCGCCTGGGGCAGGTCAGCAGCACCCAGCTCACCCCACGGGAGATCGAGGTGCTGCGGCTGGTGTGTGAGGGGCTGGAATATGAGGAGATCGCTGCAGAGCTGGGCATCTCCTCCCGCACCGTGAAGCGCTTTGTCTCTTCCCTGCTGGAAAAAACCGGCTACTCCAACCGCACCCGCCTGGCCATTGCCGTCACCAAGAAAAACTTCATCCTCCCCCATCTGGAGGAGTGAGATTTTGCCGTGCAAAACCCCTCAGTCACGGCTTGCGCCGTGCCAGCCCCCCTAGTAGTGGGGCCCTTGGCAAAGAGGATAAGTTTCTGCTTTATGGTCAACACGCAGACGCTGCCGCCCTGCCAAGGCCTCCCCTACTAGGGGAGGTGGCTTTGCGCAGCAAAGACGGAAGGGTTGTACAAAGGCGAAGCCTGCCCGTGAGACAGACCCCCCTGCAAAGGGGGGCTTTTTTTATGCGCATTTTGCTCCCAAAAGTGCCAAATTGTGGAACACGCCGGAAATGCTGGAAAAACTTTGGGCAGAACACCGAAAAATTTTCACAGTTTTGTCCCTTATGGCCTATGCGGAGCCGCGGGGCGGTGTGGTATCCTTGATACAGTAAAACGTTCTGCATCCATGTGGCGAGACACTGCCCGGAAAGGAGGCCGTGGACATGAAATGTGTCGTAGTCGATATGCGCAACAGGCTCTTTGGCGATGCGATATCGGGTTCCCTGCAGCACTTTGACTCAGGGTTCCGGGTCTACCAGACCGAAGGAACCGCTGCGGAGGATCTGTGTGCGGACACCCATGCCGATGTTCTTGTTGCAGAGGTCACGGCCTACCCGCCGTGGCGGCTGGAACAGCGGCTGGACCTGTGCCGGAGGCTGCGGCAGGGGTTGCCCGGCTGCCGGGTGGCGCTGGTGGTAGATGAGGTGTGCGAGCCTCAACTGGCGGACCAGGTGCGGCGGGCGAAAAAGGACGGTCTGATCGACGGGTTCTTTTACAGCTCTGTCTCCTCCGACTATCTCTCTGCTATGATCGATGCCCTGTGATCCCTTGAAACAAACAGCATGATTCTGGAAAGGAGCAACTACCATGACGAACAAAAAACTGAAGATGGCGGCAATGTCCGTGGCCCTGACCGCCTGTGTGGCCGCAAGCCCTCTGGCAGCAAACGCAGATGCTCCGGAAGCAGCTCCGGGAGAACCGAAAACGGAGCCTGTGACGGAGGAAACCAAGAAAGAGGAAAACACCGCAGAACCTCAGGTCAATCTGGAAGCGAAAAACGCTCAGGAGACCCTGAAGGATGCGGAAGTCAAATACAATAAAGACAACCCCAAAGACAACCCCACGACCAACCCTGACGGCTTCCAGAAGCTGGATGGCGTGATCGTGACCAACCCAAACCCCGACCCCGACAGCGGCAAGACTGACCCCAACCCCAACCCCGACCCCGAGGGCGGCAAGACTGACCCCGAAGAGAAAAAGCCCGAGGAGATAAAGCCCGAAGAGAAAAAGCCCGAGGAGAAAAAGCCCGAGCAGATCGGCACCGCTGAAAAGACCGAGAAGTCCGAGACCAACGTGGAGACGAAACCCAACCCCGGCGCAGAGCCCATTGTGGACACCACCACCCCGCCCACTGTGGAGAAGAACCCGGACGGCTCCACCACCATCACCCAGCCCACCGTGACCCCCGGCACGGAGACCACCACCACCACCGGCACCGGCGAGGCCACGGGCAATCTGCACGAGAAAAAGGAAGAGGTTCCGAAAGCGGACATCAACCTAAAGGAAGAGCTGGGCGAGAAGCCGGACATCAGCTGGAATATTGAGAAGGGCGCTGACGCGGTCAACGGCTACAAGGTAGAGGAAGTGACCAACTCTGACGATGGCAACCAGCAGACCCTCAAGCTGAGGAAAGAGGAAAAAACCACCGCCGAGATGACCGCCGAAGACATCGCCAAGCTGGTGGATGCCGAAAAGCCCACGGTGAACCCCGACGGCACCTATACCCTCACCCGGACCGAGACCATTCTGGACGCAGAGGGCAACCCCCAGACCCGCACCACCTACATCACCATTCGGGACAACAAGGTCACCACCAAGACCACCACCGAGCTGACCATCACCCGGGAGAAGGTTGAGCACAACGAAGAGACAAGCATCCCCACCGATGTGGTGTTTAATGATGTCCAGCTCAATAACGGCGAGACCCTGCCCTACACCAAACTGGACGAGATGCTGAAGGAAAAGGGCGACAAGAACGACGATGGCAGCGTAAAGGACGGCAAGTACACCTACCAGGAGACTGACGAGGATGGCACTGTCCGGGAGTACACCATCACGATCGACACCACCAGCACCGATCAGCTGAGCAGCGCAGAAATCGTTGCCAAGCTGAACAACGACCGCTACTCTGCTGAGGGCGAAGATATCTATTACCGTGCCGACAACGGCGAACGGGTAAAGCTGGACGTAAAGCAGAAAGCCGTGCTTCGCCGGAACCTGTCCGTTAACATCAGCGTTACCGAGACCAAGAAGGGCAGCGTAGAAAACGAGAGCACGAGGCCCGAAGAAGAGAGCAAGGCTAAGATGAACGCCATCCGGAAAGCCCTGAACAACGCAGTGGTTAAGCTGGGCGTTGAGGACCCCGTCAAGGCAGAGCTGGAGAGTGCCATTGCCAACGAAACTCTTAACCCGAACGGCGGCACCTTTGAGGTGAAATTGAAAGATGGCAAAACCTACACCCTGACCTACACCGGTGCGGACGTGAGGGTTGAAGCTAAGGAGGCAAAGAAACCCGATGTTCCCGGCAAGAACCCCGAGGACATCACCGATGTGAAGGACAACACCGTCACCGGCACGGCGTATGTGACAGGCTCCAAGATCACCTATCTCGATGGTGGAAAATATGCAACCACTGGTATGGGCGGACTGGGTATTGGTGAGAATTTCAATACGAAACCGGATGGTGCAACTGAGGTTAAAACGGATCCCAATACTGGCCGGATCACCAGCTATAAGGATAAAGATGGCAAGACCCATAGCTTTGAGTATGATGATAATGTTGACCTGGAACACCTGTCTCCCGAAGAAAGAGCAGAACTGGATAAGGCTGCAACAAAGAACGGCTGGACTACGAAAGACCTGACCGCAAACCTGACCCGGGTGCGCTGGACGGTCAAATCCCCCGATACCACGGAAACCAAGACCGAGAACATTAATAGGCCGCCGGTTGACCTGTCAGAAGAGAAGAAGTGGAGCAGCAGCCAGAACAGTAGCGATGGAACGTTTAACTTTACTGATCTTAAACCCAACGGAACGACCTATACAGGGATGAAGCTGGATAGCACGGATGATGAAGCTGGAACCAAAACCTACAAAAAGACCGAAGACAATGGCACCGTGACCATCATCACCGTTACCACCCGGCAGCTGACTGAGGATGAGATCAAGGCTAAGTTTGACGGAAAATTCGGCGAAGGCAAGTACGAAAGGGATGCTGCCAAACGTACCGTTACCTACACGGGAGAAGATGGCAAGACCTACACGGCAAGCTACGATGATCGGGCAGAGGAGCTGACTGTGGAAGTCCAGAAGCCGCAGCCGGACGTGGTTACAGGCACCGGCAGCACGAAGGAAGAAGCCGAAAATGCGTTCCACGCGAAGCTGGATGAAGCCCGTAAAAAAGCTGAGGATGACGGTGAGCAACTTGTCATCGAGTACGATGACAACGGCGTGATCAAGACCCTGATCTATACCAGCGAAACGAAATGGGAAGAGGTTATCAAGGTAGTGGGACATGTGGTCAACTATAATGCCATGACCGATGCCGAGCTGACTACGTACCTGAAGGAGCTGGAAGCCACCGCCAAGAAGGACGGCAAATACTACACTGGCTCCACCAGGTGGAAAACGCCTTACTACTGGGATGATGACACTGGTAAGATGCAGCGTGTTCCTCCGGAGGAGGAGATTGATCAGAGGTGGGACGGAGACTATGTAATAATCGATGGTGAAGAGCATAGAGTCCACTATAACAGGAACGACATCGACCACCTTGATCTGGCAACGGATTCCCATCTGACCCTGTCGGAGAAGGAGAAAGACGGAAAGGCGAAGACCGATGACTGCGTCCTGCTGAACCCCACGCTGAAATGGAGCGAGAGTGCAGAAACGCTTGTAAAGGGAGGAGGCACACAGGCGAACTTTGTGGATCGCATCACCTACGACCACGAGAATGACAACAATCCAAGCACCGGCCACTACGAGTATCCCCGTGCCAGCTGGGATGAGAAAACGTCCGCAAAAGATGACAACGCCCCCACAAAGAGCGTTTTCTACAAGGTCGAGGGCAAGGTGGCTTACGGCAAACTGGGCGATGCCTATGAGAAAGCGCCTGGCGAGCGGGGTTATGCGGCCGCTAAACAGAGAGCAGAGGCTGACCTGAAAAAATATATAGCAGATCATCCGGAGCTGGACCTGAGCAAGGCACAGGTCGTTGAGATCTACAAGGACCAGACAAAGGGCGGCGGCAAACGCTACTACCAGATCTACCTGTACCAGTCGGACCTGACGGCCTACGGCTATATGTCCGATGACAACAACACCTGCGGCAATGCACTTTTCGAACCGGGCAGTAAGAGTAAGTTCAGCTACATTGGCGGTTACGACCTGACCCTTGGAGACCTGACCCAGACCGATGAGAAGCACGTGGTGGCCATGGGCAAGAACACGACCGCCCTCTCCGCAACCTTTAAGCGCAGGAAGCTGGAAAACCTGACCAACAGAGAACTGCGCTACACCCCCATCTCCGAAACGGTAACCGTTGTCACCCCGGGCGAAGAAACTACGGGCAGTGAACTTTCCGGCAGCTACAGTGCCGACTACAGCAAAACAGCAGATTACAGGGACGAACAGCAGCAAGGTGGCATTGAAGGCACCGGCACCGGCTCCTACAAGAGCTTTACCAACCTGATCCGGAACATCTTTAACGGTGAGGACACCGGCACCGTGGAAGGCGGCTTTATCAAGTACGAGTACCACTCCGAGAAGGACAAGGACGGCACCCCCGTGAAGTTTGAGGCAGACAAGATGGTAGTGACCACCAAGCAGGATGCGGAAGTGCACTACACCTTTACCTCTCAGGAGAGCCGGGATGTGTGGATCAAGGGCTACACCCAGACCGTGGTGCCGCCCGTGAACCCTGGCCCCGATGCGCCCGAACTGCCGCCGGTGGAGGACGCAAAGCCCGCCCCCGCCCCCGCCCCGGCTCCCGCTCCCGAGACCCCGGTGCTGCCCGTGGTGCAGGATGCAAGACCTGACCCCGCTCCCGCCCCGGCTCCGGCCCCCGCTCCCGCTCCTGAGACCCCGGTGCTCCCGGCGGTGCAGGATGCCAAGCTGATCCAGACCGGCACCAGCGGCTGGCTGGCAGACCTGATGCTGGGCGCAGGCATGGTGCTGTCTGCAGCGGGATATTGGATGGAGCGCAAGCGCAAGGCCATGTTCTACAAGTCCCAGCACTGAACCCCAACCCCCAAAGGCCCCGGGCAAACGCCCCGCTGACCCTTTGGGCCATGCATCACATTCCTTAACGATTCCCCCAAAAGTTACTTCCCAGAATCTCCTGCCAATCGCTATTCCCTGAGGCAGCGGGCCCGCACGCCGCTGCCTCGCCCCGGAGGGTCCCGCAAGCCCTCCGGGGCTTTTTTGTTGGCCGCATGGCCCGTTCCGGCAGAAAAAAACAGGGCTGCTCCACATCTCTGTGGGGCAGTCCTGTCTGGCTGCGCGGGTCGGCGCACGGGCTTCCGGGGTTTCCGGAAGGGTGCGGCTCAGCGCGCGGTTTTCTTTTCCTCCGGAGCCTCCGGGTTGTTTTCCAGGTTCAGCTCGGGCATCAGCTCGTTGCTGATGATGGTCAGCATCTGTTCCAGCTTCTTCACGTCCTCTTTGGGGAAGCGCTTGTTCACCCGCTGGACCACCGTGCTCAGGTAGGAGTAGCTGATGTTGTAGTAGTCGATATACTTCTGGGTGGGCCGCAGGTGATACTCCCGGCGGTCGGTGGTGGACTGGATCTTTTCCACATAGCCCTTGCGCACCAGCGAGCCGATCTTATACGCCGCGTTGGGGGTGGAGATCTGCATCATCCGGGAAAACTCCGCAATGGTGGGCTCCCCCATGGCCATAATGCCCTCCATGCAAAAGGATTCCACCGTGGTCAGGGTCGCCTCACGGGTGGCAAAGCGCTGGAACACGTTCTGGTAGAAATGGAGCTTGAACTTGGTATAGACATCGTTGAATGCTTTTTCCAGCATGGTACGGTCTCCCTTCGAACACTCAATTTCCTTTAGTATATCACGCTTTGGTCTTTTTGCCCAGCTTTACGCGCAGAATGTTCAGCACCACCAGCTCCAGCACAATGGCAACGCCCAGCAGGATCAGCGAGGTCCACAGGCTGGCGCTGCTGCCCAGGAACATCTGGGTCAGGCCGGTGATCACATAGCACGCGGCGGAACAGGATGCGGCGGTAATAGCGTAGGGCAGCTGGGTGGAAACATGGTTCACATGGCTGCAATGCGCACCGGCAGAGGCCATGATGGTGGTGTCGGAAATGGGAGAGCAGTGGTCGCCGCACACAGCGCCGGACAGGCAGGCCGCAATGGAGACCACCAGCATCTCGCCCTGCGGGAAAGCGTGGCAGACGATGGGGATCAGGATGGAGAAGGTGCCCCAGGAGGTGCCGGTGGCAAAGGCCAGGAACACCGCCACCAGGAAGATGATGACCGGCAGCAGGTACTGCAGGGCGGCAGCGGAGCCGCCCAGCAGGTTGGCAACGTAATATTTTGCACCCAGCAGGTTGGTCATGCCGGAAAGCGTCCAGGCCAGGGTCAGGATCAGCATGGGGCTGACCATGGCCTTGAAGCCCTCGGGGATGCAGGCGGCAAAATCCTGGAACGTCATCACGCTGCGGACACGGTAGAACACAAAGGTGAACATCAGGGCAATGCTGCTGCCCAGCACCAGACCGGCGGAGGCGTTGCAGTCGGAGAAGGCGGTGATGAAGTCCACGCCCTCAAAGAAACCGCCGGTGTAGATCAGGCCAAGGATGCAGGCCGCGATCAGCACCAGCACCGGGGCCACCAGATCAATGACATGGCCGTGGGCATCGTCCTCGGCATCCACATCGTCGCCGTAGGGGCGGTCAGCCGTGGTGAAAAGGTCACCGGCCCGGGCGTTGTCCTCGTGCTGCTTCATGGAGCAGTAGTCCGTGCCCGTGAAGATGAGGAACAGGCTCATCACAATGGTCAGCAGGGCGTAATAGTTGTAGGGAATGGTGCGCAGGAACATGGTAAAGCCGTTGATGCCGGAGCCTTCGGGCACGCTGGAGGTAACGGCGGCGGCCCAGCTGGACACCGGCGCAATGATGCACACCGGGGCGGCGGTGGAATCAATGAGGTAGGCCAGCTTTGCGCGGGAGACCTTCTGCCGGTCGGTC
>OIBK01000795.1_pt1 | contig 12501 bp, 14 predicted proteins | sample 1581021 | NCBI WGS metagenome assembly OIBK01 (sample SAMEA3882554, study PRJEB24775) | human gut metagenome | biome: human-associated habitat; feature: intestine environment; material: feces | place: Netherlands | collected 2009/2010
TAAAGATTAAAATTTTCTATCAAGAGAATAAAGTATTGACAAAATTTTGTGGGGTGGGGTAGAATGATGGTAAAAAATTCCAAAACATAACGCATTGGTGCCTTTCGCAGAAAGAAGAAAAATAAACATGAAAAAGAGAAAGAACTTGGGAAAAAAGTTAGTAACAATGTTAGTGTCTGTAGGCTTTTTTGCAGTTTTGATTACAGTCTTGAATTTAATGGCATTACAAGCTATTCGAGGAAAGAATAATGTGCTTATAGAACAGTTTGAACAATATGAAGAAGCAGTGAAAAATAATGATACCGCGGTTTTTGAAACAGCAAAAGGAGAAGTGGCAGAAGCCATCAGACATAGCAACTACAGAATAAATGGAAGCATCATTTTTGATCTTGCACTTGTGGTAGCTGATATTATTGTAATCGTACTTCTTTCGATTGTTATTAATAAGTCCATTGTTCGTCCAGCAAAAAGAGCAAAGAATGATTTGGATGATATCATTTTAGGTATAGAATCAGGACAGGGTAATCTTACGTTAAGAGTATTTGATGAAACCAGTGATGAAATTGGTCAGCTTGCAAATGGTGTCAACCATTTTATTGAAACATTACAAAATCTTATGGTAAAGATTCAGAGTGTATCAAAAGATATGAAAAAATCTTCCTATCTTGTACAAAATGAGGCGGAATCTTCAAATATGAGTGCATCCAATGTGAGTGCAACATCGGAAGAACTTGCAGCATCCATGGAAGAGGTATCTGCTTCTCTATCTGATTTAGCCCAAGGATGTAATAATCTGCTAGAGAAAATGGCAGGCATGAATGAGGATGCTAAGAACTCTGCAATGAAGTTGCATGAAGTGAAGCTTACTGCAGAAAATAGCTATAAAGAAGCGATTGCATCAAAAGAAAAAACAGTAGAAACATTTGATGGCATTCAAAAGGATGTCGCGGAGGCAGTAGAAGCATCTAAGTCTGTAAATGAAATTGCAAAACTTACAGAAAATATCTTAAATATCGCAGCACAGACAAATCTTCTAGCACTTAATGCATCGATTGAAGCAGCAAGAGCAGGGGAAGCAGGCAGGGGCTTTGCCGTTGTTGCAGATGAAATCAGACAGCTTGCAGATAGTTCACGTGAGACAGCAAACAATATTCAGGAAATCAGTGGAAAAGTTATTGAGGCAGTAAACAATCTGTCTGGAAATGCAACGGAAATGATTCGTTTTGTAGATGAAAAGGTAGCACTTGATTATGACAACTTTGTAAAAATTATTGGAAATTATGATGCTGATTCTGATCAGGCAAGTAATACATTTAACGAGTTTGCAGTTAAGTCAAAAGATAGCTTAGGTACAATGAATGATATGAATGAAGGTATCAATAACATTTCTATAGCGATTGAAGAATCTGCAAAAGGTGTTACAAACGTAGCACAAGAGATATCACAACTTGTAACAGCAATTTCAGCAATTACAGTGCAGGCGGACGAAAATAAGAACCTTTCGGAAGATTTATCGGATGAAGTAGCAAAATTTGAAAAAGTTTAACTAACAGATTTTTATTATGAGAAAAACTGTATTAGGTAAATAACCCGCACTAACTAAAAATGAATGCCAGAATAAGCACAAAGGCATAGCCCCATTACGGGTTCTATGCCTTTGCGTTTTCCGGAAGCAGCATCCGGTCGTCGATATAGTAATCACAGGAAATCTTCCGGCTGTTGTGTCCATAGAATTCGATGATTTCCGGAAGATTGTCATTAACTGCATCAAATTCAAGATTCTGTTCCCGGCACCATTCGACAGCTTTCGACAGAGCTTCGCCGGCGCGGCAGGTCCAGAGAATGAGTTTGTTGCCGTTGCGTTTCCATTCCTGGAGATATTCAATCAGTGCATGGTTGGGTTGACCAAGCTCCGGCCATTTGCTGTAACACAGGGTACCGTCAAAATCAACAGCGATGGTCTGGAAATCCAACTGTTTTTTATTATTCATTCAGATCGTCTCCTTTAGAGGGAGTCTGCTGAACACCAGAATGATAGCAGAACAGGCTTGTTACCGGTTTGTGAAAAAAATCTGCAATTCTCATGGCGTATAGCAGAGAAGGAATATGCTGTTTTGACTCGATATTGGCAATAGTTTTCAGGCTGATGCCGGTTGCTGATGCAAGTTCTTTCTGGGTAATGCCAAGATCTGCCCTGGCTTCAACAAGTCTGCAGGTAATTGTGTCTGTCACAGTGTTTATGTCTATATCCATATCAGTATTCATATATATGCACCTCCAAATTAAGAATTGTTCAGGTCTGTTCCGCTATAATAATCCTACAGTTTTAAGTGTCTCAAAAAAAGGACTTATGAAAGAACACGGCCGAATATTTTGAAGGAACTGTTCTCTGTAACCGGGATTGGATCATATTTTTTATTCAGTGATATGAGGTAGGTTCCGAGTCTGTTATTCTGAAATTTCTTCACATATGCGTTTCCATCAAGATAGAAAATACCTATTTCGCCATCATCAAGGCATGCTGTCTGTTCAATCCAGATGAGATCCTTATTATGATATCTAGGCTCCATACTGTCACCATCTACATATACACCGAAGGTTGCGGCTTCCGGAATATCAGGAGAGGAAATCATCTCATATTCATCGCTGTCGAGGAAAGAGCCGGTACCGGCAGAAACTGTATTGTAAAATACTTTTCTTTCCCGGATCACGTGAATAGGAATGATATCTGCCGGTTTATAGTTGCCGGTGCTTTCCAGATCTCTGATATATTCAAGCACCTTGTTCATTCCCGTTTCATTCAGGTTTCGGAATGGGTTAAGGGGACTTTGACCAATAAAATCCGTATAGATATCGTATATTTCAAGAATTTCACATAAGGCGAGAAATTGTCTGGCATTTGGTGTTGCTGTGCCAAGCTCCCAGGCGCTGATTGAATTCTGCTTTACATAGATGTCATAGTTTTCCAGTTCTTTTGCAAGCTGGCTCTGGTTCAGCTTGTGTTCTTTTCTGTATTTAGCAATGGTCTTTCCTAAATCTTTCATAGTATTATGCCTTTCTAAGTAATCATATCAGGTATGATCTCCCTATTGGGATATATCAAGATTAGCATAAGAATCCCTAAAAATCAATACACAATATCAACTACATTGATAATATGCAATAAATTACCATTGAATAGCAATATAAAAAGTATTATATTATGCCATGTAGACGGATGTCATATCATCCGGCAGTAGGAAAGAAGGTGATTCAGTGAACCGGACAATACTGCATAGTGATTGTAACTGTTTTTATGCATCAGTAGAGCTTCTGCATCATCCGGAGCTTCGGGGAAAGCCTGTAGCAGTAGGAGGTGATCCTGAGGCGAGACATGGAATTGTGCTGACCGCTGATTATACGGCCAAGAGATATGGTGTAAAAACCGGAATGGCATTATGGCAGGCAAAACAGGTATGCCCGGACATAACATTTCTTCCCCCAAGGATGGACCTGTATCTCAGATTTTCCAGAATGGCACAGGAAATTTATGCTGACTATACAGATAAGAGGGAACCATACGGAATTGATGAGTCCTGGCTGGACGTGACAGACAGTGCAACTCTCAAGGGAGATGGATTTCACATTGCACAGGAAATAAGCAGCAGGATGAAAAAAGAACTTGGCATTACGGTGAGCGTGGGTGTGTCGTTCAACAAGATTTTTGCAAAACTTGGTTCGGATTACAAGAAACCGGATGCCATTACTACTATGTATGAGGATGAGTTTCAGAGAAAAGCCTGGTGTCTTCCAGTTTCTGATCTGTTATATGTGGGAAATGCAACGAATAAAAAGTTATATAGCATGGTAATCCGGACTATCGGAGATCTGGCAAAATCTGATGAAACCCTGTTAGTCAGAAAACTTGGCAAGATGGGAAGTATTCTGTGGGCTTTTGCTAATGGATATGATGAATCTCCGGTAAAGCTGGAAAACACATCAGCTCCGGTCAAGTCCGTAGGCAACAGTACAACAACACCCAGGGATATGGAAACAGATGAAGATGTCAAGATTGTGTTATACATTCTGGCAGAAAGTGTAGCGGCAAGACTCCGGGAGAATGGTTTCCGGTGCCGGACTGTTGAGATCAGTGTCCGTGACAAAGAACTGTTCCATTTTTCAAAACGGGTAAAGTTACAGAATGCGAGCAATATCACCAAAGAGATTGCAGAGGCTGGATACAGGCTATACAAAGACAACTACAGACTACCGGCGGATGATAAGGAACTGAAAAGCAGCCGGCCAGAGTTCTTTCAAAAGCCACTGCGGAGCATAGGAATACGTGGAACGGATCTTGTGACAGATTATTTCTGGGAGCAGCTGGACATGTTCATGGATCCTCAGGCAAGAGAAAAACAGATGAAAATGGATGAGACGGTTGATATTATCCGCAAAAGATTTGGATTTTACAGTGTCCAGAGAGGGCTTATGTACCGCGACAGAATACTGTCAGCATGTGATGCAAAGTCTGATCATACGGTACATCCGCATGGGTACTTTGGATAGACAGGAGGGATTGAACTATTATGGAAAGCAGCAAGGTATATGTAAATGTCATGGCTGAATTTACAAATGACGGAAGGCTTCTGCCAAGGAGCTTTATCTGGAAGGATGGCCATGTATATGAGATTCAGAAAGTAACAGATGTAAGAAGAGCGGCAAGCCTGAAAGCAGGCGGAGCCGGAATACGTTATACCTGTATTGTTGACGGAAAAGAGAGCCATCTTTTCTATGAGGACAACAATATGTGGTTTATGGAGGAGAGATAGTTTTTTAATGGTGTTATACTAGTCGAAAAGATCAGCAAGAAGGTCACAGGATGAATGGTGCGGACTTCGGCACATCGGAACTCATTTATCCAGAGAATATAATCATCAATGGTTTTCATTTCCCTTATCCGTTGAATGGTACGTAAATTGTACAATGTCAGGAGGACTTTGATGATGACTGAGAGAGTTAAGATGAGATATGTGAGCTGCCCGTCCTGCGGAAAGCAGCTGTTTAAGGTGGCGGGAAATTGCAGTGTTGAGATTACATGTGTGAGATGCAAGAAAGAAATCGTAGGGGTGGTGGATGAAATTTATATGAAGATATTTGAGAACTGCCGTGGAAAGGAACATGATCAGGAAAAAGCCAGCAGATACTCTACAGATATGGAAGCATTACGACAGCGGAAAAGAGCAATGTAGTAATAACATACAGAAAAGGTACAGAATATAGGAAAATATCCCCATAATCTGTCCTTGGTACAAATAATAAAAAATATTGATATGTGTTGGGTGTCTGGTTTTATTTGGAAAAAATCACGCTAATATGTCCAAAATCTTCCACATATTACTCGGTTCTGATTTATAGAAGAAAATAGTATTCTATTATGGATGAAATGGAAGGAGTAATATGTCGAACGATAACGATAAAGACCAGGAATATCAAAAGAATATGGGTAAACGTCTGAGAAAGATACGAAAAGAGAATGCACTGTCTCAGGATGATGTTGCGGATGCTCTTGGTATATGCACAAAGCAGTATCAGAGATACGAATATGGAGATTCTGCAATTTCATGTGAGAAACTGTCAATACTGGAAGAGTCTTTTCATTTTGATGTGCGATACATAGTAACAGGAAAGAGAGAGCAGATTGACATAGACAGATATGTTGTAAATATGCCCTGGAAGGAAAAACGCGATTTTTTTGAGAGAATGGCCAGATATGTACTCAGGATATTGAACAACACAGAGAAAGGAGAATAGACGGGGGAATCGTAATATTTATAGGGGAGTAGTGAAAAACCCGACTATGTAGGATGAAAATGAGAAATGATAAACGAGATAATGAACACAGAATGATTCATTGTTCAGGCTGCGGAAAGTTTTTGGCAACATGTAAAGAAGTAATATCATTGAATATCATTTGTCCGAAATGCCGGACGGTTACGATTGCGGATCTGAAATCAGGGGAGCTTAAGACAATCCGGGATCGGAGAAAAAATCAGATTTGAATAATATAAGCAGTATGAAAATACTGCAAGAGTAATAGATAACTGAATAAAATGAGCCAGTGGGCGAACCATCAGACTGGACAGAGGAGCCGGAATCATGATTTCGGTAATGCCGAGAATCCTTAAAGATGATCCCACTGCGCAAGAGTTTGTAAACGAGCTGAATATAGCAGAAGACTATAAGGAGCCTGCAAAACGGAAATATAACGAGAGATCGTTTTATTTTAATGCGTTTTGCAGGCTCTTTTTCTGTTCAATCATAAGACATGTTGTATTTCCGTTTGGGCTCCGGAAACGGAGAAAAGAATGAGAAATACATATGCAGAAAATACAATGGGAACAAGAATCAGGGAAATGAGAAAAGCAGCAGGAATGTCACAGGAGCAGCTGGCAGAAATCCTGTGCACTAAGAAAGCAACGATATCAGCATATGAGAATGACCATATAGACATTAAAAGCAGCATTGTTCTGGAAATAGCAAAAGCCCTGAATTGCAGTGGATCATATCTGCTGGAAGGGAAAAAGGCAGAGGCACTGGATGTCAGAATAATGGATGCGCTGCTGGAGCTGAAAAATGACCAGATGAGAGAAGTTGCACTGAAACAGATTCAGGCACTGGCACTTCTTGGATAAAAGTACATTCTGAATAGACTTTTGTCTATTGTTTGGGGAACGATTTTTACTCCGTGGTTATCTACAATAATATCTGTAAAGAAGAGTAAACGTACGAAAACTCATGACATGCAGGAATAAAAGGAGTACAGCAATGACAGAAAAGAACCTTATCAGAGTATATACAGGAGCTACATCAGAGAAGCGCATAGATATCATTATCAAAAACTATACAAAATTCATTGGCATCGTGGACGGATACACAGACGGGCTGCGTTACATGATCGAATGTGAAAAGGAAAGCAGCCACCGGCAGTCAGCTGGAGATCTTGGAGTAAGAGTCCAGACCGGAGGAATGACCAGTGATCTCACCGCAAGAAAAGCAATCAACAATGTTATTACAAGGGAAGCACTGATTAACTGTGATTTTTCAGGTAACGTACTGGACGGAGTGGACCAGGCAGAAGTATATATCAGGGATGCATACATTCTCAGGGATATGAGGAAAGACTATAATCTGTTTAACAGCCAGCTTGGGATTCTGGGAACAGAAAAGGAGACATTTACCAAGTATCTGCTGAAAGAAAAGACAATTTCGGATATTGCAGAGGATCAGGGAATTACCTATGAATCAGCGAGACAGCAGATGCAGAAAATAAAAGTCCGTATGAAAAAGCAGGTAAAGAGATTCATGGATGGACAGCCGGGAGGTATCGCATAATGGGAATGACAGCAGAGAATATTGCAGAAAAAAGATGCTATACCGTGAAGGAAGTACAGGAAATGCTTGGAATCAGCAGACCGACTGTATATGAGCTGTTGAAGAAAAATGAATTCCGCTGGATCCAGATTGGAAACAAATACCGTATTTCAAAGAAGAGTTTTGACGAATGGCTGGATCAGAAATCCGAAACCATATAATTTACCTTCTAAATGATATGCAGACGTACATGTTATAGTGGGTGAGAAGGAGGTCGCAGTATGAGTGAAGTGAAGGATTTGACAGAGATAAGGCAACAGATTCAACAGCGAAGTGCTGAGCAGAAGCTGACCCAGCGTAGTACCATGTCTGTGCCTGAAATGCGAAAGCTGCTAGGACTAAAAAAGACTGACAGTTACTGGCTGGTCCATAAAAATTTATTTAAGACTCAAATAATCGGTGGGATGATGAGAATTGACCTTGAAAGTTTTGAAAAATGGTATGCCAATCAGGTGAAGTATAAAAAAGTAGGCGGCGAAGAGCCGGGAAAAGAGTTAAGGGAAAAATCTTATTCATTTAAGGAAGCTGCAAATATTTTGGGAATACATGACTGTGACCTGTACGATATTTGGAAAAATGAAAAGCTGGAGTATATTACAGTGGATTTTGTGAGGCGCATTCCGGTTGATATATTTGAAAAATGGTATGCAGATCAGGATATATACCGCAAGGTCACACATATTCCAACAGCAGAGGAGCTGGAGAAAGATTACATCTGTTTGCAGGATGCGGCGGATATGCTTGGAATTTCACGGGAAAAGCTGGCAAAGATTGCAAGATGCGAAGAGATTGGAAGGCTTCTGAATTCTACTATCTGCAATAATAAAAGGTGGATCACCAGAAAGAGTTTTCAGTTATTCCTTAATGCTCAGAATGTGTATCACATCACGGATGATGGAGATAGACAGGAAGAGAGTCAGGTGTTACAGGAAAAAGAGACATTGTCTTTGATGGTAAAAGAATACATATCCAGACAGGATGCAGCGGAACTGGCAGGAGTGAATGTATCAACAGTTACCAAATGGATGCAGTCCGGAGAATTCCAGTGTATCGGAGCAGGAAAGGTTCTGAGGATTCATAGACAGCAGTTTTTGAACTGGTTGAATGAGCACAGGGAAGGAGTGGTTTAACATGGCATTTATCAGGCACCGGGGAAAGACATACTCTGTGGTATATAAAATCCTGGATGAGAATGGAGAAGAACATACAACATCTGAAACATTTGCTACGCAGAAAGAAGCAGATAAACGGAAAAAAGAAATTGAGTACAAGCAGTCTATCGGAAAATTTGAGGTTCAAAAGTGTGTAACATTGAAAGAACTGATTGAAGAATATGTGCAGATATATGGACATGACAAGTGGGGTGTTTCCACTTACTCTGGTAATGTGGCTCTGATAAATAATTACATTCTTCCCACAATCGGAGATACCAAGCTTGCAAGCATCAATACACATTTTATGGAGAAGTATTATAAGGATCTTCTTAAAATGCCGGCGGTAAAGAGTACAAAGAATCCGGATGGTACAGGAACAATCACGGAAAGTACAGTAAATGAGATACATAAGGTATTAAGGAGCTGTTTCCGTCAGGCGGTTAAGTGGGATATGATGGAAAAGAACCCGGCTGTGGATGCAACCGTTCCAAAAGCAAAGAAGCAGGAGCGCGAGATCTGGACAGCAGAGATGCTTATGCAGGCATTGGAAGCCTGTGATAACAAAATGCTCAAAATAGCATTTCATCTTGCATTTACGGCAACGCTCAGAATTGGGGAAGTGCTGGGGCTGACCTGGGATGCAATGGATATTTCAGAGGAGGCGATTGCGGCCAACCGGGCATATGTTTACATCAATAAGGAAGTGGAGCGTGTATCGAAACAGGCAGTGGAAGAATTGAACTCCAAGGATATCATACTGACATTCCCAAGTCAGAAGAAAAATAATAAAACAGTCCGGGTGTTAAAATCACCAAAGACGGATAGCAGCAAGCGAAAAGTGTTCATTCCGAAATCTGTGGCACAATGTCTGATCGATCTGAAAAAGGATCAGGAAGAAATCATTGAAGCACTGGGGAATGAGTATCAGAATTATAATCTGGTCATGGCAACAACTTTCGGATTTCCCATAGGAGACAGCTATCTGAGGACAAAAATGCAGGATATCATAGTTGAACTGGGACTGCCGGATGTAGTGTTTCACAGCCTGCGTCATACCAGTGTTACCTACAAGCTGAAATTAAGTGGCGGAGATATTAAAGCAGTCCAGGGAGATTCCGGACATGCTCAGGCAGACATGGTAACGGAAGTATATGGTCATATCCTTGATGAAGACCGAAGGAAGAATGCGGAACTTATGGAGAATGCCTTTTATAATAAGGAAAATCTCAATCCGCAGATGAAAAATCAGGATGAAGGCAACAGTACAATCACGGTGCCGGATGGAGTGGATGCGGAACTGTTGATGAAGGTACTGGGAAATCCGGAAATGGCTGCGTTATTGACATCGTTGGCAAGGACAATGAAAGTAGAATAAATTAGGAAAAGGAGCGATATTGTGTAGATAAAGGTATCTATGCTATATCGCTCCTTTGTATTCAACACAAATCATGTAAATGTGATGATTAGAAAACAAAAAATTATATGGATAGGATAAATTGAGTAATTGAAACAAATTCGATGATTAGAATTGATAAATAGTTTTATTAACCGGATCATAAATGGAAAATTTTAGTGTGCATTAAAATACATAACATGCTGGTCATTATAGATAAGATTTGGTACAATTATAAATGAAAAAGGGAGAGATGCAATATTGATGTGCGCATTACCCTGGTAAAGCTGACACAAAAATAAGCATCCTCCGATTAAATAAGTATATGTGTTAGATTTTTATTCGTATTAAAAATTAAAAAGATACAGTAAGAAAGAGAGAAACTACCCAGGTAGCTCATATCTAACTTATGTATCTTTAACTGGCTTAATCATAACGGAAAAAGAGAAACTTGTCAAGTACATTTATAGAGAAGGGAAAATTATTATGGATGAAAATAAAATTTTAAAGTGCCAAAAGTATTATATTTTTAAGATTCGAGATATTGTAAATAATAGTTTTCATACATTAGAAGAAAAAAGGACTGAATGTCTTATCCAATATCTAGAATTAAGTATAAATACTTATGATGAGTATCGTAAAGCATTAGATCCAAGCAAATTAAAAAGAGCATATGAGGGGTTAATAGAAGGATTGGATTTTCAAATACAGCACCATCCATTCCGAAAGTTGGATTTGTATAAAAATGATTTTACTCATTTACATAAGCTGATTGCATTATCTGAGAGTGAAAGGAATAAGGAATTACATAATATTTATTGTGCAATGGTTTGCTTAAAGAAAAAACTTTGTGCAGCTGATATTATAGGGGATTATATATTATGCTTGGAGAGAGAAGAAGTTTTCGGAGAAATGGATATTCTTATAGAAGCTTTGATAAGTGATTTGTTATATAAGGGGTATTCGTTAGCATATTTAATTGAATGGTTTAAAAATCAACAGACTTTATTTATGAAAAATGGTCAGGATGTTTCTATTATACATAACTTAACGGAATTAGATAGGCAGCCTATTGGACATACAATATATATTAAGTTTGTGATAAGGAGTGATACTCAACTTTACCCCGCATTACAATTATTACAAAAACAATTTATCATAGAAAAAAAGGAAGATTTTTCTTTTGGTAATATGTGGCGCGGAGAAGAATATTATATTGCACATAAGGAATATCAAGCACTTGACATAACTAAGGCAGTTTCAATGGCAGCGAAGGAGTTTGGAGAAACTAAAGAATTATTTGACATGTGGCAAGGAGTACAGGGGTGTATTCGTGATGATCAACAATATGGATGGGTTGAAAATAACAGATTAAATTTGATAATGGTTAAAAAACGGATAATGTTAAGATGCTTGGATATGTGGATTCGTACTACAAGAGCCAAATGAATAGATTTTTAAAACTTAAGGATGATTTGGTGAATGAAGATATTAAAGTCTTAGAAAGAGTGCTGTATACTTTAAATACAGCAAAAACATATAAAATACAAAATAGATTTTTAAATTTTTGGTCTGCATTAGAGTATACATTATATCCGTTTCCGCGTTATACAATTATTGAGAAGGCTAGGGTTGTTGTGCCAGAAGTGTTTAGTTTGTTTTATATAAAAAATAAATTAAATATTTTTTGGGCAAGATTGACGCATTATCTTGAGCCTAGAGAGACAGATAGTGAACTCAATGAAGTTATTCAGTTTGTACGAGAATGTAAAGATTTGAATGATGGAGGATATGACACTCAAAAAGTAATAAAAGTTTTTCAAGATGAAGAAAGAATAGGAAAAATCATAAAAGGTTTAGAAAAACATGTAGTTTTAGAAAGAGAGACAGCAGAACTACAAATGCTCATAACTAATCCTTATAAGGCAATTATAGCGATAAAAAAATATTATGAAGCCATTATGCATGATTTGAATTATATTTATAGGTTGAGAAATCAACTTATACATTCAACAAAAGGATTGGATGATTCGTTAGAACATATTAGTATGAGATTATATAGATATGTAAACTCGGTTTTATCCACGATGCTTTATTATAAGGAAAAGAACGGGGAGTACACAATTACGGATATCTTGAATTCTATAGATGCAACTTATTTGGATTATGTTAGTACATGGGGAGATGGAAACGGAAAGAAAAAATCAGTAAATCAAAAAGTAGAGTTAAGTCTGCAAGAAGCATATAAAATTGTAAGACCGCCATATTTGTTTATTGAGTAGTGGAATTGTTATTGTCGTTGCAAAGCACGTTTTGTTCAGAGAATTTTAACAAGAATAATATGATATTAAATGTGTTTGCAAATATGTTGTAAACAAATATCGGCAAAACGGGTTAATAATGGTCAAAAAACAATCGACATCCGACCTCACACACGTTATAATATAGGTAATCTAATAAGAAAACAGTGTTATCATTACCGCATACTGAGTGAGAATGGTAGCCATAAATATGAATTCGCAGGAACGGAATGGTTGAACCCTC
>OIBK01000799.1_pt1 | contig 12461 bp, 10 predicted proteins | sample 1581021 | NCBI WGS metagenome assembly OIBK01 (sample SAMEA3882554, study PRJEB24775) | human gut metagenome | biome: human-associated habitat; feature: intestine environment; material: feces | place: Netherlands | collected 2009/2010
AAGATAGCACATTTTGTTGAAGTTTCTTTATATTTTATTTTATCCTGAATTATTCCATAAAATAAGAGCGTTTTCCGATCTGATTTTCGAAAAACGCTCATTTATTTTATCTTTGTAATCTCATCCCTGGAAATCTCCGGAATACTTCACATAAGCATCTGCACAAAAACTCTGCGCGGAAGCCAATGCTGCATTTGCCTCACTTTCGGACTGATATATACCTGCTGTGACTACATAAAATTTTTCTGGATTGAGGTTACTCCAGTCTGTTGTGACAAATACCTGTGCATCATAGCCGCTGCTTCTCATGCTTTGCGCATAAGCATCTGCATCCTCTTCGCTTTTGCCTCCATAACACCAGATTCCATAAAATGGAGTAGTGGCACTCTGCTGTGCAGGTTCATTTTGTCCTGCAATTGCATCCACATTATAAGGTGCAATTTCTCTTTCGAGTTCCAGCGTATCGGGATCAATCTCTGCTCCTGCAAGGAATATTCCATTCTCATCATATAATCCCATACTCACCAGCCAGCGACCTCCGGCTTCCCAATAAAAAGGCTCTCCGGCTTCGCAGCTTACGATAATCTCATCTGGAACTCCCAGAGATTTTTTTAATGCGGCAATCTGTTCTTCTGAGAACTGCGTATCTGCCTTTACTGTATAGTCATAAAATGGAATTTCTACAAGTGCCGATTCGAATTTATTCCATTCTTTTTCTGTGATGGTTTTTGTACTTTCGTTTTTATCTGGCTTCTCGACGCTATATGCATACTCCCGGTGATATTTCCCGTCGGCTCCCTGTACATCAAGACTCTGCCTGTGTATGGATATCCTCTGTTCTACAGTATCTTTTAACTGATAGATTTTATATTCTTTATGGTCAGCCAGGCGCATGTATACTACAAATACATTTTTATCTGGTATATAATACATCTCACCTTCTCCACCATTCTGCCAGTTTGTCATAGAACCATCTGACTTTACTTCACCGTCTTCATATCTATAAAACAGGTATCTGTATGCATTATCGCTGTCCATTCCCCGCACGATCAGTTCTTTCGTTTTGTCATTATTGATATCATAGGCAGCACACATTACCGTTCCCAGATCTTCTACATCTGAAAAATTTTCTCCGTTTTCCAGAAATTTCCGATATGCCTGCTCCTCTTCTGAATCACCAAGTTCCAGGTATTCATCACTGTCTGAACTTTCTACTGTCTGCTGAGATGCATCTGCTGCCCATACGCAATTTAAGGAAATGCCCGCTGTACATATTCCCATGACAGCTGCCATGAGCAAATATTTTTCTTTTGTTTTCATCGCTTACTCACTCCGTATAAGTATTCCCATTCTCATCGGTCCAGGTGCCGTCGCCATTGTCGGTATAGCCCACGCCATCAGAATCACAGTAATAATAATCACCGTTTGTGGTCTGTTTTACATCAACGCTTCCGCTGCTGCTCTGGAGTTCATGATGTTCCAGCTGATTTCCAAAGTTATAGTCTTCGTCATTCCAGGTCCTGTAGGAATTGCCGTATGCGTCTGCCCAGGTGCCGTCACCCTGATAACTGTAAATAAATCCAATTTCATCAGAATAGGTTCCGTCCCCATTGTCCTGGAGCACCCTTGCATCATTCTCATCTTCTCCCGGGGCTACGATGGATGCCACACCGGAAGCACTGCTGAATCCGCTGGTATATGGCACGCCTGCTGGCAAATGTGCGTAGTGGTCGATATTATCGGTGTTTTCACCAGTGTTCCCGGAGTCTGTGGAATCCGTATTGTCCTGCACGCTGTCTTCCGTTGAAGGACTTACAGAATCTGTCGTTGTCTCTGATCCTGTCACAGCCCCGGCAGTGCTCTCCATCCGATTACTGGCATTATCCTGCAAGTTCTCTGCCACGCCAGAAACGTCTTCTGCATTTCCTGCGCCAGCCTGTCCATCAGAAATCGCCGGAGCATTCTGCATATCCACCAGTTCCGAAAATGGGGCAAAATCTGGATACGGTATGTCATCATCTGCCGCTCCATCAGAATTACCCTGAGCCGATGTACCCGTCCCCACTGGAAGCGCTGAAACCGTGAATGCCAGGTTCCCACCAACAAGCATCAATGCCAGCAAAACACCCGGCAAAATTCCTCTCTTCAGCTTCCTGATACTCATCATATACAGAATCCTGTCTTTGAACACCATTCCACTGTCATTGAGACTTGCCGTCACATACGGAATCCTGTTTTCCATTGCAACCGTCCGAAGGAGCAGCTGTCGGTAAAGCCTGTGACCGCTCTGGTTCACCCGATGAATCACCGCAGTATCACACAGATTTTCAATATCCTTATCTGCCTCTTTCAACATGATAAGCAGAAATGGATTGAACCAGTAAATCGACGCACAGATCCGAAGAAGCATCTTGTACCAGAGATCTCCGTGGACATAATGTGTCAGCTCATGATAGAATACGAGTTTTCGCTCTTCCGCAGAATAACCGGTTGCCGGAAGATACAGTTTCGTATGAAAAAGCCCCGCAAGAAGCGGTGTAGTAAGACCTGCATTCTGTCTCAGTTCCGGCATCCTGCGGATCCGTTTGTCCCTGCACACTTCCCTGTACATCCGAAGACTTACCGGATCAGTGACCGGAAGGCTCATTCTTTCCAGATTTCTTATCGAAAGATGATACGCCAGAAATTCTCCTGCCAGTTTCAGCACCGCCACGATAAGCCAGACTGCTACAAAGATTCCTGTTGCCATTTCCATCCATTTACCAGTTTCATATACGGTATGGATCTTCTGTCTGGAAAAATCCTGATCCTGTACATTTCTTTTCTCCGGACGCATGGTTTCCTGCTGTGAAATATACTGTCCGTTTTCTGGTACAGTTGCAGAAATATCTTTTTCCTGCACAGAAATCCTGTCCGGACTGGATTTCTTCAGCTGCAGATCAACCAGCGAAATGCTGCCCGGAACCCGCACCGGAATAAGAAGGCTGACTGCCACAAACAGCCATATGAAATATTTCCATCTTGCGGAAACTCTGCCTTTGAGTGGAACCGTCAGCAGTTTTACCAGCAAAATAATGACCGCTGCAATAATATTCAGCTTCAGGATATGCAAAACCAATACTTCCACTGTCCGTTATTCCTCCCTGTCATCCAGCTCCTTAAGAAAATCGCTGAGATCCTGGATTTCTTCAGAACTGATCTTCTTGCCCTGATAAAGTGATGTCACAAATTTCTTAAGTGAATTTCCATAAAGTTTCTCAAGGACACTGCGGCTCTCATGTGCCTGATAATCCGTCTGAGAAACCAGCGGTGTATACAGGTTCATCTTGCCCTGCTTGGTCACTTCTACGAAATTTTTGGCTTCCAGTCTGGTCAACAATGACAGGATCGTTGTCGGAGCAAGGTTTTTCTTCGTGTTGATCACCTTTTCGATCTCCGGTCTCGTCATTGGCGGAGTGCCATTCCACAGAACAAGCATAATGCCGAGTTCTGATTCCGGAAGCCTCTGATATGTTTTTTTCACTTCTTCGCCCCTCTCTGTCATCAATTTTCTACAAACGTAGGAATAACTTTATTGTATCACATCCTCCCTTAAATACAATCATTAATTCATCTCATTATAGCTGTTCCCGTTCTCATCACTCCAGGTTCCGTCGCCATTGTCTGTGAATCCTGTACCATTGTCATCACGGTAATAATAATCACCATTTGTAGTTTCAGTAACGGTCACACTGTTGCCGTCTGCATCCGTAAGGACATGCTGCTCCAGCTCTGCCCCCATGTAATGTGTATCATCATTCAGAGCCTGCCAGGTCTTTCCGTTTTCATCTGTAAAATAAACCTCATCATCAGTCGTATAGACGGTGCCGTCATCGCCGACATATTTGCTGCTGTAGTCTGAATAGATGGTTCTCTCTACAGAAACGGTGTTTCCCTCGCTGTCATACAGCGTCAGATCGGCTGTAGAAAGAATATCAGAATCTTTACTGCTGTCTGAAGAATCAGAACTGCCGGAACCGGAATTGCCTCCTGTTGTATCTGTTGAAGAAGAACCTCCATCCGTATTCTTGTCAGAAGATGTGGAACTGCTGTCTTTCGATGATCCGTTATCAGAAGATCCGCCTTTGCCATCCTTCCCTGTCAACGTAGGATTTCCCGGATAGGAAATAGATTCCACCATTTTTCTCACTTCCCCAATATCATCTGCATCTCTGGCATATCCTACCGCCATATACAGGCTGTTCCCTTCTGAAAAAATCGTCTGATAGCATGCTTCATAGGTATCATTACATTTCGCAACTCCGATTTTGGCATCGTCCAGGGCATATTTGTAAATGTTCACATAATCGCTTCCGTTCGTGAAACTTGCATATGCTCCTTCCGTGTGAGCATCCTCCCAATCCGAATTCACCGGCTGCGGATAAAAATCTCCGTTTCCCGCCGCCATAACGCTTCCTGCTGAAAAAATACTCAATGTTGCTGCTGCCATAAGTGCCATGATTTTTGCTTTTCTTGTTTTCATAATGGATGCTCCCTTTTCTGTGTTTATTTTCTACTTTTGTAGAAGTTGATTGTATTCTACATCTGTAGAATGTATGTGTCAATCCTTTTTTCTACAATTGTAGAAATATTTTCAACAACCATCGCAGCAGCGATATATCATCTATGTACAGTAAAAAAAATCCACTGTAACATCCTCCGCTCACAGTAAAAACAACTGCCGGATTCTGCTACAGTGGAAAAATCACACACCTGATATTTTATTTTTCTGAAAGATCACATTCCCTTTGCTTTCTTCACGCACTCTGTCTGTGCCTCGATCACTGCACTGCGGAAGCCTTTTTCTTCGAGAACACGGACTGCCTGGATCGTGGTTCCTGCCGGGGAGCAGACCATATCTTTGAGTTCTCCCGGATGTTTGCCGGTCTCCTGCATCAGTTTCGCACTTCCGAGTACGGACTGTGCGGCGAATTTGTATGCCTGTGCTCTCGGCATTCCATCTGCAACTGCTGCATCTGCCATTGCCTCAAGGAACATGAACACATACGCCGGAGAGCTGCCTGAAATGCCTACGACGGCGTCCATCAGATGCTCCGGGATCACCTCTGTCTTGCCGAAGGTGTCGCAGAGTTTTACAGCAAGTGCAGTTTCTTCTTCTGTGATCAGTTCATTGACACAGAGGGCTGTCATTCCCTCTCCGACCATCGCCGGAGTGTTTGGCATGGTACGGATGACTTTTGTATTTTCGCCAAGGCGCTCACCAAGCCACTGCAGAGTCTTGCCCGGCGCGATAGAAATAAAAATCTGTCCAGCCTTTACACTGCCCCTGATCTCATCCAGAACGCCCTCCAGAAACTGCGGCTTCACTGCCAGAAAAACAACATCCGCAAAATCCACCACCTGCGCGTTGTTATCTGCCTTCCGGATGCCAAGTTCCTTCTCGATCTTCTCGCGGGTCTTGTCTGACTTCGCAGAAGCGATCATATCTGATGCTTCCACCTCTCCACTTTTCAGAATTCCCTTTAACATGGCTGTCGCCATATTTCCACAGCCGATAAAACCAATTTTCATGATAATCTTCCTCCTTGTGTGAAAACATAGTTAAGTTGCTCTGTCGCTTTACAAAATTACAGCGGCATTTTCTTTATCATACCTGTTTTCACACCAAAAGTAAAATACTAAATTTCTCTCATTTCTCGTCGGTCTCAATCACACACTGATATTTCCTGCTTTTCTTGTCATAGCTGATTCCCACCAACAAAATATTTCCTGTATACTGCCGGATAGATGCAGGATATTTTTTGTCTATAAAAAAAGTGTCAAGAAATTATTACTTGACACTTTTTGACATTTTATTTTTTCTTCTTTTTCAGAAACATAGACAGATAGGAGGTTCTCGTCGTATCCTGCATGGAATAGCCAAGCGTATGCAAGATCTGTTCCAGCTGATCGAGAGCCGCTTCCCGTTTCTCCTCCTCATCGACGATGATCTCCAGTTCCAGATAATCTCCCAGGTTCGTGACAGCATCCACGCAGGCAGTGATATTATCCCTGTGATAATACTGCCGAAGCTTCTCCACCACCGGAACCGGCCGGAAACCAATCCTCTCCAATATCTCCCGACAAACCGCCCCATCCCCCACTGATGTCTCCAACTCCTGCCTTGTCATAGAAGTATTATCAAGTTTTGCACCCTTATACGTAATCACAGCCGACCTCTCCCCCGTTCCCCGATTCTCTACACACCTCACCCGAAGTGCCTCATCCAACCCCACAAAATCATGATGCTCCGCCATATAATAAGTATCAGATTCCATAACAAACTTCCCCTTACAAAACCCAATCTCTGCCAGAGTTTCCTCTATACATTCCTTATCACTTATCCTTAATTTAATCTCAACTTCTATGCTCATAACTACTTACACTCCCACTATTTTTCTTCTAATATAGCACAATACATCCAACATGAACACCTCCCCCTTCCAACACCTGATCCATCCCCCATAGTATGGCATACTTCAGAAAAACCCTGCCCATAAGAACATCAAGCCTCAAAGTATCACATAAAAAAAGAGGAATCCTTCACACAAAAACCTCCCCACCTGAAATACCAGGAGAAATTTTCAAAGGATTCCCCACACAACAAAATTCTCGTCAAACACCCAGCCCAGGGTGTGCAGAGGGACTGGCGAAGTCCCTCTGCGGTTTTGCAATACCCCTTTGCGGTTTCATACGATTTTTCTAAATCACATGATCTTTCTAAACAGATCCTTCAGATCCTCCACACTCGCATCCTTCGGGTTACCCGGTGCACAAGCATCCGCATGTGCGGATTCAGCGAGGAACTGCAGATCTTCTTCTTTAATAGCCTCCAGCTTAGTCGGAATTCCCACATCAACAGAAAGCTTTCTAACCGCATCAATAGCAGCCTTTCTATATTCCTCCTGAGTCATAGAATCCACATCCTTCACACCCATTGCACGAGCGATCTCACGATACTTCTCTCCAGTGCATTCCTGGTTATATTCCATTACGATCGGAAGCATCATAGCGCATGCAACACCATGCGGAGTATCATAAACAGCACCCAGTGTATGAGCCATGGAATGTGCGATTCCAAGACCTACATTTGAGAATCCCATACCTGCGATATACTGTCCAAGAGCCATTCCCTCACGACCTTCTTTGGTATTTTCAACAGCTCCGCGAAGAGATTTGGAGATCAGTTCAATCGCTTTGAGATGGAACATATCTGTCATTTCCCATGCAGCTTTTGTGGTATATCCTTCGATTGCATGAGTCAGGGCATCCATACCTGTAGAAGCGGTCAGTCCCTTAGGCATTGAAGACATCATTTCCGGGTCAACAACTGCGATGATCGGCATGTCATGCGGGTCAACACATACAAATTTACGTTTCTTTTCTACATCTGTGATAACGTAGTTGATGGTAACTTCTGCTGCTGTTCCTGCTGTTGTCGGAACTGCAATGATCGGTACGCAAGGTTTCTTTGTCGGTGCTGTACCCTCCAGGCTTCTTACATCCTCAAATTCCGGGTTTGCGATGATGATACCGATTGCTTTTGCAGTATCCATGGAAGAACCACCACCGATTGCAATGATATAATCTGCACCGGATTTTTTGAATGCAGCTACACCATTCTGGACGTTCTGGATGGTCGGGTTTGCTTTGATATCAGAATAAATTTCGTATTCCAGACCCTCTTTTTCAAGGACATCTGTTACCTTGCTTGTTACGTTAAATTTGATCAGATCCGGGTCAGAGCATACAAATGCTTTTTTGAATGCATGTGCTTTTGCTTCGTTTGCGATCTCTGCAATTGCACCTGCTCCGTGATAAGATGTTCCGTTTAAGTTAATTCTATTTGCCATGATAATTACATCCCTTTCTGCGTCGCTCACGCCTTAACTTTGTTATTATCTTAACAATAGTTTTATAAAAAAGAAAGTTACAGAATCCAACAAGTGTAACGTTTTCTGTAACTTTCGTGATTTGTTCTAAATTTATGCATTCATATTCAGTAAAAATAACCAGATATATCTTTCCTGTTTATGGAAACATTTCTGTAATGCCTGTATTTCCAACATTTTTGAAGTTGTCAGTTCAGGATCTCAAGCCTCGCAAAAATCTCTGCAAGCTTCTCCGGCATCCCATCTACAATGATAGATGCCAGTTCTTCCGGGGTACATGTCACCCCTCCTGTCACCCATTTGACAGTCATATAAATAGAGCTCTGGCAGTACATTTCCAGCAGATAATGAACGTTTTCGCCCGGTACTTTGCCAGTTTTTTCACGAATTAAATTTTCGTAAAACTGTAAGATCAGCTCGAAATCATGCTGTCTGAGGGAATTCTGTTCGTCATAACGAAACGCTGCCGCAAAAAATGTCTGCTCTTCCTGAATATAAGTAAACTTCTTGACCAGAGCATCATAGACCGTCTTTCCACGTCCCATATGTTCAAAAGATTTCGTAAGAAGTTTGTCAAAATACCAGTTGATCAGGTCGTATTTGTCCAGAAAATTCCTGTAAAAAGTCTGTCTCGTAAGCTCACATTTCTCTGTGATCTGCTTCACTGTGATGTTCTCTACAGGAGTTGTCTGCATACATTCTTTCATGGCCCGTGCCAGCCGGTATTTGGTTTTTTCACCCTTTGTCAGATCTCTCTGGTTGCCTGTTTCAGCCATTCTTTTTCTTCCTCATCTAAGTATGGTGATATGGTCGTATATACTTTCTGATGGTAATCATTCAGAAGTTTCCGCTCACGTTCTGTCATCTCTTCCGGGTTGATTCCCTCCAGATCAAATGGGACCATTGTCAGTGGTTCGAAGCACATAAACTGCCCGAAAGATGTCTTTTCTGCCTTTTTGCAGAGGACAAGATTTTCGTGGCGGATCCCGAATTCATTTTCCAGATAATAGCCAGGTTCGTCGGAGGTGATCATTCCTTCCTCAAGCACCGGTGCCGGATTTCCCGGAAGGTTTTTCCAACGGAAGCTGTTCGGTCCTTCGTGAACATTCAGAAGATAGCCTACCCCGTGTCCTGTGCCGTGGTTATAATCTTCACCCAGTTCCCAGAGCGGTCCTCTGGCAAGATAATCGAGGTTTAAACCTGTGCATCCGTACTTGAATTTCGCCGCTGCCAGGTTCAGATTTCCACGCAGAACTGCGGTAAAAAATTTCTTTTCTTTGGCTGTGACAGGTCCAAGAACAATGGTTCTTGTGATATCTGTTGTTCCTTCCAGATAATGTCCGCCGGTATCTGCAAGCACCATTCCCCTGGCCTCAAGCGGGATGTCTGTCGCTTCTGTCGCGCTGTAATGTACGATCGCAGCATGCGTTCCATATGCAATGATCGGATCAAAACTGTCCCCCAGAAAGTGCTCCTGTTCGCTGCGGAACTGGTATAATTTCTCCGCTGCGCTCAGTTCTGTAATGGTAGTTCTGGTGACGTTTTTCTTGAGCCAATGGATAAATTTAGTTACTGCGATACCGTCCTTAATATGTGCAATTCTCTCGTTTTCCATCTCTGTTTTGTTCTTGACTGCCTTCGGAAGAAGAGTCAGATTTGGCTCATCCAGAATCGTCACTTCAGATGGAATATTACTTACGAGACGGCTGTTGACATTCGCCCTGGAGAGCAGAACTTTCTTATCTGAAGAGATGCTCTGAACATAAGAATAGACATCATCGTATGGGTAAATTTTTACCCCATCTGCTTCCAGATTACTGCAGATCTCTTCTGAAAAAGCTGCTGCATTTGCGTATAATCTCAGTTCATTCTCCATCATTACAAGGTAAGAAAGAACCACCGGACAGCAGTGGATATCGTTACCGCGGATGTTCAAAAGCCAGGCGATATCATCGAGGGATGTGAGGATAAAAGTGTCGGCTTCTTTTGCTTTCATCTGCTCACGGATCTCTGCGATCTTATCTGCTCTGGACTTGCCGGTCCATCGAATATCCAGTTCCATGACCGGCTCACAGGAAAGAACCGGACGGTCTTCCCAGATCTCGCCGATCAGGTCATCGTTTACAGAAAATGTGATATGTTTTTCCTGCAGAAGTTCCTGCAATTCTTCCGCTTCCCTCGCACTTACGGTACGGCCGTCGAAGCCAAGACACATGCCTTCTTCTAATTTATCGTTCAGAAACTGATGCACGGTCGGAACCCCTGGCTCGCCGGATTTGAACAGTTCTATTGTCGTATCGCGGAGCTGATCCGCTGCCTGGATAAAATAACGGCCATCGGTCCACAGCCCTGCCATGTCCTGTGTGATAATGGCAGTTCCTGCGGAGCCGGTGAAGCCGGTGATATATTTCCTGCATTTGAAGTAGTCACCTACGTATTCCGATCCATGGAAATCATCTGTTGCTACCAGATAGGCGTCTATCTTTTTTTCTTTCATAAGAATGCGAAGGGCGTTTAATTTTTGTTTTATAGTCATTTTTTTCTATGCCTCCCTCATAACATGGGGTGTAAATTTTATAAATTTACTTTAAACAGGATATATATATTTGTCAAGAGAGGAAGGGTACTTCCCTTGGACCCGTTAATTTGCATTGACCTTTCTTGTCAGGGCGGGATGCCCTGGGGGGATTTTTTTATATTGGGATATATGAAAACCGCGAAGGGACTTGCCAGTCCCCTCGCCACCCCTGGGCTGGGTGTTTGACGGAAATTTTGTCTTATGTAGTGCCCTTTGAAAAATTCTCCTGGTGTATCAGGTCAGAAGATCTTTGTATAAATGATATCGCAGTATATAAAAATAACAGGATTCTTCTCTTTCGCATGGAGAAGATATCCTGTTATTTTATCATACTATTGGTGAGTTGATTTGTATTAGTATAACTCTAAGCTAGTGTACTGTATCATTGACATTTCGCTAAATAACTTGCCTGTTTTCCCATCGAACTGCGTTGACTTCGCTCAACGATGCCACCGCATCGCCTCGTTCAGTCGCCTTGTCGATGAAAAAACATTCTGCGTTATTTAACTGAAAGTCAATGAGACAGCACACTAGAGAAATTACTTAAAGGCCGGACTGTTGAACAGAACCGGGTAGAATATAAAGAATGCTGGAACCCCAACGATATTATTCAGCCCTCAATGTCCGAAAATGTGTCCGAAATAATGTCCGAAAAAATAACGGACAGATGGGTGATTTCCAGAAATGATAATGCAGATATGATGTCAGGTGAAGAAAAGCGATTTCTCATGGAATCTACAATATTTACTGATCTGGAGAAAACTCGTCTGAATCGGCTTATACAGTATATGATAAAGTTTCAGAGCATAAACAGTGCAAAAGCAGAAAAGAACCATTTGCTGGAAAGTGAGGGCAGGACAAAGAACAAAATTTACAGATTAAAGCATGTTTTCTGAAGTATTTTATAGCGGCCCACATACTGACGGATGATTTTTTACTGTAAAATTTTCCTCCACGAAAGTTTTCTCCATTTATCTATTGTATTTTTGCATGCATTCGTGTAAAATAAATTACAATTTAGTCTGGTAAAGCACGAATATGTATTATAACAGACCATTGAATAATAGAAAATTTTTATTATCATACCAGTACAAGAAATACACAGATGAAGGAGAGAGAATAAATGGCAGATCATGAAATGTTAAATCTTGACGAGATGGGCACTCTGAAAGACAGTATGGAGCTTCTTGGGGAAGAACTGATGAATGGCCATCGGATCAACCCAAATCTCTATGTAGAATACGATGTAAAGAGAGGTCTTCGTGACTCCGCAGGTAAAGGTGTCCTGACAGGACTTACCGAAATTTCCGATGTTACAGGTTACGACCTGATCAACGGGCGCAAGATCCCTGCACACGGCAGACTGTACTATCAGGGATATAATGTAAACGATATCGTAGACGGCCTCAAAGGACGTAAATTCGGTTTTGAGGAAACCATTTACCTCCTTCTGTTCGGCAGACTTCCATCCGACAAGGACATGGAAGTTTTCAAAAACATTATGGCAAACTTCGAGACCCTGTCCGGTCGTTTTGTCCGTGACGTTGTCATGAAAGCTTCCAACGGCGATATCATGAACGCAATGCAGAGATGCATCCTCACTCTGTACACCTACGACTCCAAACCAGAGGACAACTCCGCAGAAAACGTTCTCCGTCAGAGTATCGAAATGATCGCGAAACTGCCTCTGATCGCAGTATATTCCTATCATTCCTACAGACATTTCCGTAAAGATGAGACCCTGTTCATCCGCAACCCACAGAAGGACCTTTCCCTCGCAGAAAACATCCTTCTGATGCTCCGTCCGGACGGCAAATACACAGAACTGGAAGCAAAGGTTCTCGACATCGCACTGATCCTTCATGCAGAGCACGGCGGTGGTAACAACTCTACATTCACCACACACGTAGTTACCTCATCAGGAACAGACACCTATTCTTCCGTTGCAGCAT
>OIBK01000805.1_pt1 | contig 12345 bp, 8 predicted proteins | sample 1581021 | NCBI WGS metagenome assembly OIBK01 (sample SAMEA3882554, study PRJEB24775) | human gut metagenome | biome: human-associated habitat; feature: intestine environment; material: feces | place: Netherlands | collected 2009/2010
TTGCCCTGTCATCCTCCGCAGACACCCTTCCCTGAATGAAAACTCTGGCTTCTTCATTCAGCAGCATCTGGCTCTTTTCATAATCTCTCGGAAATACCACGACTTCCACATTACCGATCAGATCCTCCACATTCAAAAATGCCATGATCTTGTCATTCTTGGTGTATTTTACTGTCTTGTCCGCGATCAATCCTCCGATGACTGCATTGGCCTGGTCCCTGACTAACTGCACCTCTCCGGTCTCTTCATCCAGGGCAAAATCCCCGGCAGTATTGCTGATGCAGTTCTGCCACAGCTCCTGATATTCCTCCAGGGGATGACCGCTGACGTAGACACCCAGCACCTCTTTTTCGAAGCCCAGCAGCATCTCCTTATTGTATTCGCCCACATCCGGCATCCGGATATCGAATTCTTCCTTATCCTCTTCCCCTGCGATGTCAAACAGGGAGATCTGCCCGGCCAGATTGTTCTTTTTGTCATGGGCAATATGATCCGCAATCTGCACATAGACGCTCATGAACTGTTTTCTGGTGCCACCCAGACCGTCCAGAGCTCCTGCTTTGATCAGGTTCTCAATAGCCCGCTTATTCATCTCTTTTTTATCGGACATGCGGGTAATAAAGTCCTTCAGATTCGTGAAAGGGCCTCTTTCCTTACGCTCCTGTACCAGGCTGTCAATGATGGGACGTCCCACACTCTTGATGGCCGTCAGGGCATAACGGATCTTGCCATCCGATACGGAGAATCCGGCTTCTCCCGCATTCACATCCGGAGGCAGAATGGCAATATCCATGTTCCGGCAATTCAAAATATATTCGGATACCTTTTTCGGGTTATCGATGACGGAGGTCATCAGCGCCGCCATGAACTCCACGGGATAATAATATTTCAAATAAGCCGTCTGGTAAGCCACCACTGCATAACATGCCGCATGGGACTTGTTGAACGCATATTTGGCGAAATCCATCATCATATCGTAGATCTGTCCAGCTGTCTGCTCGTCAATGCCGTTGGCAATACAGCCGGGGACATTTTCCTCCGGGTTGCCGTAGATGAAGTTGGCCCGCTCTTTTTCCATGACGGACTGTTTCTTCTTATTCATGGCACGGCGCACCAGATCGCTTCGTCCCAGTGTATAGCCCGCCAGATCACGAACGATCTGCATTACCTGTTCCTGATATACAATACAGCCGTAGGTGGGCTTTAAGATCGGCTCCAGCTGGGGACAGGCATAAGTTACCGCATCCGGATGATTTTTTCCCCTGATATACTGAGGGATAAAATCCATAGGACCCGGACGATACAGGGAAATACCAGCCACCACATCTTCCAGATTCTGGGGACGCAATTCCTTCATGAAGCTCTTCATCCCGGCACTTTCCAGCTGGAACACACCTTCCGTTCTGCCGGTGCCGATGGAAGCCAGTACTTTCGGATCGTTATAGTCAATGGCATCCACATCTATGTGTCTGCCGGTGGTATTCTCAATAAATTTTACCGCATCATGGATCACAGTCAGTGTACGCAGCCCCAGGAAATCCATTTTCAGCAGTCCCAGTTCTTCCAATGTCGTCATGGTAAACTGGGTGACGATGGAACCGTCGGAGCCTCTGGACAGCGGCACGAATTCATCCGCCGACTTCTGACAGATGACCACGCCCGCCGCATGCATGGAGGTATGTCTGGGCAGTCCTTCCAGACGCTTACACATATCGATCAGATGATGCACCTGCTCATCCTCCTGATAAAGCTTTCGGAATTCCGGGTTCATTTCCAGCGCTTTGCTCAGGGTGATGTTCAGTTCATTGGGCACCATCTTGGCAATGGAATCCACGAACGCATAGGGCAGATCCATAACACGTCCCACATCACGGATGACACCCTTGGCTGCCAGGGTACCGAACGTAACGATCTGCACCACCTTGTCGTTGCCGTATTTTCTGCCCACATAATCGATGACTTCCTGTCTCCGTTCGAAGCAGAAGTCCACATCAATATCGGGCATGGACACACGTTCCGGATTCAGGAAACGTTCAAACAGCAGATTATAATGAATGGGATCAATGTTGGTGATCTTCAGGCAATATGCCACGATACTTCCCGCAGCGGAACCTCGTCCCGGTCCCACCGGAATCCCGTGCTCTTTCGCATAGTTGATGAAATCCCATACGATCAGGAAATAGTCCACATATCCCATTCTGCGGATGACACCCAGCTCGTAATCCAGACGTTCCCGCAGGGTCTGTCCGGTCTCCCCTGCAGGCTGGTCACCGTCACCGTAACGCTCTGCCAGTCCGTCATTACAAAGCTTGTTCAGATAGCTCCAGGAATCATAACCTTCCGGCACATCGTATTTCGGCAGCTTCGTCACGCCAAACTCTATCTCCACATTACAACGGTCTGCAATCCTCTGGGTATTCTCCACGGCCTCCCATGCATAGGGGAACAGTCCCTTCATTTCCTCTTCGCTCTTGACGTAATACTGACCGCCCTCATAACGCATGCGATCCTCGTCCGCCAGCTTTTTGCCGGTCTGCAGACACAGCAGAATATCGTGGGGAATCGCATCCTCAGCATAGGTGTAATGCACATCGTTGGTGGTTACCAGCGGAATGTCCAGTTCTCTGCTCATCTGGAGCAGTTCCATGTTCACCGTACGCTGCTCCGGGATACCGTGATCCTGCAGTTCCAGAAAATAATTGCCCCTGCCGAAGCAGGCCTCGTATTTGCGAGCTGCTTTTCTCGCTTCGTCCTTCATTCCCTTCAGAATAAACCGGGGCACTTCACCTGCAAGGCAGGCAGACAATGCGATAATTCCCTCGTGGAACTCCTGCAGCACTTCCATGTCCACACGGGGTTTATAATAATATCCTTCCGTAAAGCCACGGCTGACGATTTTCATCAGATTCGCATAGCCGGTATTGTTCTCCGCCAGCAGCACCAGATGATGATAACGTTCTTCTCCACCGGTCAGTTCCTTGTCAAAACGGGAATCCGGTGCCACATACACCTCACAGCCCAGGATCGGCTTGATCCCCGCTTCTCTGGCTGCCCGGTAAAAATCGATCACGCCGTACATAACGCCATGATCGGTGATTGCCGCGCTGTTCATGCCCAGTTCCTTAACTCTGGCTACATACTCCCTGATCTTGTTGGAACCGTCCAGCAGCGAATATTCTGTATGAACATGAAGATGTGCAAATGCCATTTTGTCGTTCCCTTTCTAGTGCAGTTCTTTTGCTTTTCTGACGCATTCCTCGTAAGTTTCTCCCACCTGTTCCCTGTGATAGCCGGGAGCCAGCATCGCCGCGAAATACAAGGTCTCCAGTGTCTCTTCCTGTGCCGGTGTGGGATGGGACGGCACCACTACACGGGTACTCCATATTAACATACAGCCGGTATACTCCACCATGAAAAATATGGGCTCCATATTTTTCTCCATACGGCTGTTCAGTGTCAGTTTATCTTCGCCGGAGATTTCCTCCAGCTTTTTGATATGAGAAGGCTGTGGCTCTTCCACACTGCCGTCCGGCAGGATCACGCACTCGCAGGGATCCATATCCTCTCTGTGTGCATTGATAAATTCCATGACAGTCATTCTCACACCTCCTTTGTTCCGTCTGTCAGTCTGTCTGTTCTTCCGCCCGGACCGCCCAACGCATCTTCGTGGAACGGGCTCTGCCGTTCTGTACACATTCCTCCGCAGAAGGGCGGATCACGTCTTTCGCATAATCTGCATAAATGCCGTTCCGGTAGCCTTCCTTCAAAGCCTGCTTTACCAGCTTATCCTCGCCGGAGTGGAAAGTCAGAATGGCTACCCTTCCGCCGGGTTTCAAAGCTCCCGGCAGCTTTTCCATAAATTCATATAACACTTCAAATTCGCGGTTCACATCAATACGCAAGGCCTGAAAAGTTCTCTGACAGGTCTTTTTGATGGTATCCTTTTTCTCCTTCTCCGGGAGAAAATCCAGAGTCTTCTCAATGACTTCCCGCAGTTTCGTCGTGGTATCGATCCGATGTCCCTTACGTATCTCATCGGTAATGGCCCTCGCTAGCTCCTCGCAGTAGGGCTCGTCTGAATTCTCATAAAGCATTCCCGCCAGTTCTTCTCTTGTGATGGTATCCAGGCGCTCTGCTGCACTGATGCCCTGCTGTTGGTTCAGTCTGAGGTCTAACGGTCCGTCCACCTTGAAGGAAAAACCTCTGTTGGGGTTATCGATCTGCATGGAGGATACTCCCAGATCTGCCAGAATAAAATCAAATCCGCCGACCTCTTTTGCAATCTCATCTATAGTGCAGAAATTCTGTAATCTGATGGTCAGAATCTCTTCTCCGTAACCGGCCTCTGCCAGTCGTTTCTTCGTCTTGGCAGACTCCTCCGGATCTACGTCTGTGGCATAGATATGCCCACGCCCCTGCAGCTGCTCCAACATGGCTTTCGTATGTCCACCGTAGCCCAGTGTTGCATCAAATCCGGTCTCTCCCGGCTGGATCTTCAGGAAATCCAGAATCTCCTTTACCATAATGGAGATATGCATGCCTGCGGGAGTGTTTCCCTTCTGAATCACATGGGCAATGGTATCTCCGTATTTTTCGGGCTGTAATTCCTTATATTTTTCCTCAAATTTTCTGGGGTATTTCCCTTTATAACGCACCCGGCGCTTGTGGGGTGTCTGTTCCTGATCCATTCCCATGATTACCTCATTTCACTCATTTTGTTCCAGTTCTGTTCCCTGTAATTATATCGCATATCAGATATCCTTGTCCACTTCCTGTCAGAGAAAAAAAGCAGGCATCGTTGCCGATACCTGCTTTTCCAGCTGTACTATATTTTTCTCAATGTCTCAGCCGTTCTTATTCCTGAGGAAGAATAAACTTGCTGATCAGCTCATTCAGAGAGATTGCCTGTGCAGACAATTCCTGGCTGGTAGCGGAAGATTCTTCTGCAGTAGCGGAGTTGGACTGTACTACCTCGGAGATCTGGTTGACACCCTGCTCTGCCTGATCCATGGCATTGGCCTGGTCCTTGGAGATCTCGCTGATACTGCGGGAAGACTCTGCAATCTTGCCGATACCGTCTACTACGATCTCGATGGAAGCAGCAGCGCTGTCTGCAGCCTGGTTGCCTTCCTTGATCTCCTGCATGGAACCTTCAATCAGGTCTCTGGTATCTACAGCAGACTTGGTACTCTGCTCTGCCAGCTGACGGATCTGGTCAGCAACCACAGCGAATCCACGGCCTGCCTCACCTGCTCTGGCTGCCTCGATGGAAGCATTCAGGGACAACAGGTTGGTCTGGGATGCAATATCCTCGATTTCAGAAATGATATTGCCGATCTTGTTGGAAGTATCACTGATTCTGGCCATAGCATCCACCATAGCCTTCATCTCTGCTCTGCTGTTATCTGCTTCGTTTGCATATTTTCTGGCCTGCTCATAGGACTCCTGTGCCTGTTCAGCAGCCTGCTCAATATTGGAAGTAATGTTGGTAATGGTAGCCTGCAGTTCTTCTACGGCACCTGCCTGCTCGGTAGCGCCCTCTGCCAGATTCTGGGAAGCATCTGCCAGGTTAGCTGCACCTGCGGATACCTGCCTGGAAGCCTCCTCGATGGAACGCAGTGTCTGAACCATCTGTGTCTTCATGTTACGGATAGACAGAAACAACTGTTCAAAATCACCCTGATACATATCCGGGTTCTTGGAAGTGATGTTGTAATTGCCGTTTGCCATCTGGCTCATAACTTCTCCGGTGTCGGCAATGACAAAACTCAGCTTTTCTGCCATTTCATTTGCAGAATGAATCATGTCAGCGATCTCATCCTTACTGTTCAGTGTCGGGAACGGATCGGACAGGTTACCCTGTGAAAAAGTCTCCAGACGCTTTGCCAATGCATCCAGCGGTGCTGCGATTCCCTGAGAGATTGCATGTTCCATTCTCGTTGCAATGATAATTGCCAGCACGATCACACCAACAATGATAAGCAGGAAGATAAATCCCATGATATTCAGTGTGGAAGAAAGGGAATCTCCTTCACGGACATTCTCGTTCATCAGTTCACGCATGGTATCATAAATTTCATTATAAAGCGGTGCTACCTGATTCTGCATCAGCTCCTGTGCCTGCATACGCTTCTCTTCCATATCCACCTTACCGGTATTAATGGCCTGCTGATCCAGCTCCCAGTACTGCTGAATCTGCTCATTTACCTGATCATACAGTTCCTTCTCCTTGGAAGAAACAACAGTCTCGCCGACAACTTCCCAGTATTCAAGAAAAGCCTGCTTCTTCTCATCGTGAGTCGTGATCAGACCGTCCACCAGATCCGGGTCGTTATATCCTATGATTCCACGGGTTGCGGATCTTACATCCGTGAATACAGTCATGGCCTTACCGATATCTCCCTGTGAAAAACCGTAATTGGTCAATGCATGCTGATAGCGGTTCATGGTAACGATCATTGCCAGTGCTCCGAGCACTCCTGCAATAGATGATATAACTACAATAATGGCAAAAGCTTTTTTCAGGCGCTGCCTGATTTTCAAATTTTCGAACATTTTCCTCTCCTTACTATTGGTTGATAACAAGTCATATTATAATATTGTAACATTTTGTAAAAATATGTAAATAACTTTTTTAATTTCGATTATATTTTTATATTTTATTTGTCTTTTCCCTGTTTTCCGTGTGTGGCGGATCAATATTCTCCATTAAACGCATTCACTGTATACACAGAAAACTCTCCTCAACAGAATAACATCTGTCCGGAGAGTTTTTCATAGTAATAGTAATATAGGAGATTATAATGCTTTTTTGATGGCTGCCATCAGTTCGTCATAGGTCTCATAGGCTGGAAGCTCCGGATGATCTTTTTTGATCTGTTCGGTACTCTTGAACAGGAAGCCTGCCTTGCTGGCCTGAATCATACCCAGATCATTGTGGCTGTCTCCACTGGCGATGGTCTGGAAGCCGATGGACTGCAGCGTAGTATACTTGGAATTCTCCACACGCATCTTAAATCCGGTGATCTCACCATTATCCGCTACTTCCAGAGAATTACAGAAAATTGTGGGATATCCTAGTTTCTTCATCAGAGGACCGGCAAACTGTGAAAAGGTGTCACTGATAATGATGACCTGGGTAATGGAACGCAGCTCATCCAGAAACTCCTTCGCCCCGGGGATGGGGTCGATCTTTGCGATAGTCTCCTGAATCTCCTTCAGTCCCAGACCGTGTTCCTTCAGAATACCAAGTCTCCATTTCATTAATTTATCGTAATCCGGCTCGTCTCTGGTGGTTCTCTTCAGTTCCGGGATTCCGCTGGCCTCCGCAAAAGCGATCCAGATCTCCGGCACCAGTACTCCCTCCAGATCCAGGCATACAATATTCATATCCATCCTTATGTCCTCCCAGTAAATTCAAATGTATTTGTGACAAGTATACCCCATTTTACCTTTTTACGCAACCTTTTACTTTATTGTTGTAACGTGTTCTTGTAATGCAGTTGTAAATTTTTCTCAGATATATCATCATACGCACACAATTTTGAAACGAATATTTCCATGTGTTTTACATATTTTCGTTTCATGTCGTAGATGCCAAAGAGTGCCGCTTCACATTGTTTTCTGAAATTTGCTTGTAAATCCCACTTTTTTTCTGTTATTTTTGTGACATTTTAACTGTTTACTTTGTTCTATATGTGTTATAATAACCATAGTGCAAAAAGAACTTCTACAAGCTCTCATCTACACGAAACAAACGTAGAGATCGAGGAGGTCATCATTATGTTGACATTAAAAGCTGAAAAAAGAAATCCTGACGAAAAAGCAAAGAAATTAAGAAGAGACGGTTTTATCACCGGTGTTTTGTACGGAAAAGAAATGAAAGAGAATGTTTCCCTGAAATTCACAGAGAAGGATGCATCCGCTTTTATCAAGAATGCAAAAGAAGGCACCCAGGCTTATCTGGAACTGGATGGTAAGAATGTAGATGTTCTGGTAAAAAATATTGATTTTGATCCTCTGACCAAGAAATATATGGCTCTGGACTTTCAGGCTCTGGTAGCCGGCGAAATCGTATCCGCTACTGTTCCCATTGTCTATGTGAACGAAGACAAGGTACAGGGTATCTTCGAAGCAGAATTGTCCGAGGTGCATTACAAAGCAGATCCCGCACATCTGCTGGAGCCCGTTGAAATTGATCTGGCCACTCTGCCCCAGACTACGAAGACCATGTATGTCAAGGATCTGAAGCTGGAAGAAAAAGGTGTGCATGTCACTACCTCCGGAGAACAGCAGCTGTTCCATATCGGAGAGTATGGACAGGAAGAGACGGACGAGACCGAGGAGACAGAGGAAACCAAATAAAACGCCATGCTTCATTCATACATGTGCCGCATAAAAATCAAAACAGGAACTGTTCCCTGTGAGTAAACTCCCGGGAACAGTTCCTGTTTCATTTTTGCATGGCTCGTAACTATGCCAGGTATTTCTTCAGTAAATCCACCTTGTCCAGCTTCTCCCAGGGCAGATCCACATCGGTACGTCCAAAGTGGCCATAGGAAGCGGTCTGCTTGTAGATAGGTCTGCGCAGATCCAGCATCTTGATGATGCCTGCGGGTCTTAAGTCGAAGTTCTCACGAATGATCTCCACCAGCTTATCATCATGCAGTTTGCCCGTACCGAAGGTATCTACCATGATGGAAGTAGGATGTGCCACACCGATAGCGTAAGACAGCTGGATCTCACACTTTTCAGCCAGTCCTGCCGCTACGATATTCTTGGCAACGTAACGTGCTGCGTATGCCGCACTTCTGTCCACCTTGGTGCAGTCCTTGCCGGAGAATGCTCCGCCGCCGTGACGTGCATATCCACCGTAGGTGTCTACGATGATCTTACGGCCGGTCAGTACGCTGTCGCCGTTAGGTCCGACGATTACGTCCGGTAGGATTGATGAAGAACTTGGTGTCTGCATCGATCATGTCTGCGGGCAAAACAGGATCGAATACATACTTCTTGATGTCCTCATGGATCTGCTCCTGAGATACATGTTCGTCATGCTGGGTAGACAGAACGACTGCCTCCAGACGAAAAGGCTTGCCATTCTCATCATACTCTACGGATACCTGACTCTTTCCGTCGGGTCTTAAATAGGAAAGTGTACCATCCTTACGAACCTTGGTCAGCTGTCTGGTCAGCTTGTGTGCCAGAGAGATGGGATACGGCATATATTCCGGAGTCTCATCCGTAGCATAGCCGAACATCATACCCTGATCTCCGGCACCGATGGCATCCAGCTGTTCATCGGTCATGTGGCTTTCTTTTGCTTCCAGGGCCTTGTCTACGCCCATGGCGATATCAGTGGACTGCTTGTCCAGAGATACCATAACAGCACAGGTGTTGCCGTCGAATCCCTTTTCGGAAGAATCATAGCCGATCTCGGTCACGGTCTTACGAACAATAGCGGGAATATCAATATTTGCCTTGGTGGTGATCTCACCCATTACCAGTACGAAACCGGTATTGGTGCAGGTCTCACATGCTACACGGCTGAACGGATCCTGCTCCATCAGCGCATCCAGTACCGCATCAGATACGGCATCACAGATTTTGTCGGGATGTCCTTCGGTTACGGACTCCGATGTAAATAAACGTTTTTCCATTTGTCCTCCATTCTGCTTCCTTGCGGGAAGAGGGTCTAGTGTATGAGTTGCTAAAGTCCTGTCATTCAGAGCCTCATTCGCAAAATCAAATTTTCAATGCCGACAGCTCTGAATGATGCAAAAAAGTCCGCTTTCATAAGCGGACTGATTTATTGTGCGATCAAATCCTCTTATTGTTCGACAGTTATTCGCTCAGGTGGGCACCTTCCGCATTCTGCGGGGTTGCCGTGGCTTCATCGATCCTATGTATCTCCACCACTCTGAATAAGGGAAAGTCTATATGAACTTTTCTACGCTAATTAACTTACTATGAGTTACCTGTTTTGTCAACAGACATTTTTTTCAAAATGTCATTCTGTTGTGGTTTATGAGAAATCCACTCATTAACCGATCTTCAGCTTGAACTTCTGCAGGTCCCGCTCCGTCTCGACCAACTCGATCTGGGCTCCCAGTCCCTGTAATTTCAGGTGGAAATCCTCATAACCTCTCTCAATATAACGGATATCATCCACAGTAGAGAATCCTTCTGCAGACATGGCAGCCAGTACCAGTGCTGCTCCCGCCCGCAGATCCGGTGCGGAAATATTGGCTCCGGTATATCTGGATACACCGTCGATGATAGCGGTGTTGCCTTCTACTTTGATGCTGGCGCCCATACGGGTCAGCTCATCCACATATTTGAAACGGTTCTCGAAAATACTCTCCGTCACGATGCTGGTTCCTTTGGAAAGTCCCAGCGCCACTGTGATCTGGGGCTGCATATCCGTAGGAAATCCGGGATAAGGCAGGGTCTTCACCTGGGTATGCTGCAGAGGCTTGGACGCTACCACACGGATACAGTCATCCGCTTCCTCTACTTCACAGCCAATCTCCAGAAGTTTTGCCGTAATAGATTCCAGGTGCTTCGGAATCACATTTTTCACCGTCACATCGCCCTTGGTCACTGCCGCTGCGAACATAAACGTACCGGCTTCGATCTGATCGGGAATCACGGCATACTCTGTGCCATGCAGATGGGAAACACCCTTGATACGGATCACATCCGTACCGGCACCCTTGATATTGGCTCCCATGCTGTTCAGGAAGTTCGCCAGATCCACCACATGAGGCTCCTTGGCAGAGTTCTCGATAATCGTGGTGCCTTCCGCCATTACCGCAGCCATCATGATATTGATGGTAGCGCCGACACTGACCACATCCATATAAATATGGCTGCCGCGCAGATGCTCCGCCTGTGTCTTGATCAGGCCATGCTCGATCTTCACGTCCGCGCCCAGAGCACGGAAGCCCTTAATATGCTGGTCGATGGCACGGCAGCCGATATCACATCCACCGGGAAGTGCCACTTCCGCATGCTTGTATTTACCTAACAAAGCACCGATCAGATAGTAGGACGCTCTGATCTTCTTGATATTTTCATCTTCTACTACAAGTTCACTGATGTTGGATGCATTGAGAGTCACTTTGTGACGGTCGGTTCTCTTTACGATCACGCCGATGTTCTCCATGGCGCTCAAAAGGACATTCGTATCTCTTACATCCGGCATATTTTCTATATAAACAGTCTCATCCGTCATCACGGAAGCAGCAAGAATAGGAAGTGCCGCATTCTTAGCACCTCCTATTTCAACTTCACCGACTAATGGATTACCGCCTTTAATTGCGTATTGTTCCATTGTTTCTTACCTCTGTCATTCTCAGATCAGAAAAACCTTCTTATGCACTTATACCACATTTTCGCACATTTGTAAATACAACTGGCTGCCATTAATGAGGATCTCAAAGTGAAGATGAGGTCCCGTACTTACGCCGGTATTACCGCTCAGTGCAATACGTTCTCCCTGTTTTACCGTCTGGCCGACCTTGACGAGCACCTTGCTCAGATGTCCGTATCGGGTCTGTCTGCCGTCTTCATGGTTGATATAGACACAATAACCGTATCCACTTCCCCATCCGGCTCTGGCCACTGTACCGCCGCAGGATGCAAATACCGCAGTTCCGGTAGGAACCGACCAGTCCACACCCTTATGGTAGCTGCTGGCACCCTTGGTAGGTGACTTTCTGCGTCCGAAATTGGAACTCAGACGTCCACCGGAAATAGGCTTGATATAGGTCGGAGGAATCTTGGTGCCTCGTTCCACAATCTTGGGAACTGCCTCCATGACCACTTCTTCCTTCAGAATATCCCTGGTGACCTCTCTGTCATTCAGATAAGATACATCCGCCACTACCCGACGGAAACCGGCGGAGGGCTGCTGCAAAATCTTGGTCTGGGTCGTATACCAGGAATCGTTGTCCACATAAATTACATCTGCATCATAGATTTCTTCATAATAATTCTGCTCCATGCGCTCCACGGACAGCTCCGGCTGCGGCACGGTAATGATCAGCTTGTCCCCTACGCGGATCGTAGAATTTTCATCGGTCAGTGTCTCGCTGTTCATGGCGATGATCTGATCCATCGGAATATTTACTTTAATCGAAATCTCCGACAGGGTATCTCCGCTGACTACTTCATATTCTCCGGGGGTCTCCTGATCCTTGATCACATCCTCGATTGCCTGATCCAGCGGAGTCAGCATGCTTTCCGGAAGATAGGTCTCTACGATTTCCACCTTTTCCGCAAAGTCCATGGTCATCAGCCCAAGATCATAGTCTTCGAAATCTTTTTCCCCCTGCTGGTCTG
>OIBK01000812.1_pt1 | contig 12227 bp, 5 predicted proteins | sample 1581021 | NCBI WGS metagenome assembly OIBK01 (sample SAMEA3882554, study PRJEB24775) | human gut metagenome | biome: human-associated habitat; feature: intestine environment; material: feces | place: Netherlands | collected 2009/2010
CAGAGCAAGTTGAAGGAAGAATATGAGAAAGCACACCCACGTGCAAAGATGGCGTGAAAGCCATATAAAAATGAAATCAAAATAGAAAGATAAAATTTCATAGATGAAATAAAAAGAGAAAACCTCATTATCAGAGAAGAAATATCTGGTAATGAGGTTTTCTTGCGGTGTTGCATCTGACAACACAGCATTTAGAATCTAAAATGAGTTACTACTTGTTTTGCAGGTTTGTAAATACGCTGTCACTGACACCATGTTTCAACAGGTATGCCTCCCACAGGGAATAGTATTGTGCCTGTAGATGGATACCATCGTTGGAATAATCGGCTTTAACACCCATTGGAACATCGCCGTCCATGTCACAGACGCAGGTGTTCATATCAAGGTAGAAGATACGCTGTCCGTCTGCGTATTCTGCAACCAGAGCATTTCTGCAATCCACATTGTCGTTGTTGTACACATCTGAGTTATCTGCGTAGCTCTGTGTAACATGCATCATACCCATGACGAAGATTACAGCGTCTGGCTGTAATTCCTGAATCTGATCTAATACTTTCTTGTACTGCGCCTGATAATCCTTGGCGTAGCCGCTTCCGAGCTCGTTGACACCACACATGAGGAAGATTTTTTTGTACTGTTTTGTGGCAAGCACATTTGGAATTGTTTCGCCGTTTGCCATTGTTTTATCCATCAGATCCCAGATGGAAACACCATCTTTGTAGTAGAAATCAGCCGTTGTTTTGGTGCGGAGCGTACCGTAGTCATGTAGTCCCTCAATACGGGAATCCCCGATAAAGGCTGCATCGTTAAAGTAGTCAGTATTTACAGTGATATAATCGTAGTTGGTTGTCTGTGCCACACGGTCATTATCGTCGTAATAAGCAGAGCGTGCCTTACGCATTGGAACTGTGATATAGGTCGTTGGAATCGGTTCGCTTCCATCGGTGCTGACTGCATCCGAAGAGGTCGCCGGTGCATCGGTTGATGTCGCGGCAGGAATAGGATTGGAATCTGCGTCTGTACCGGTTGCCGTCGTGTCATCGGAAGGTTTCTTTGTGTCATCTTTTTTCACAAATGGATCTTCTTTAATCATGGCAGACATAAAGAGCGTATGATCCTTGGAAATCCGCAGCTTGTATTCGCCACCCATAGCACCGACAAGGGCATATAAAGTATAGCCGATGACGGAAAGCAGGATCAGGGATACAAGCGGACATTCCCGCAGGAAATCCCAAATTGTTTTCGGTTGTCTTCGCTTTTTGTTATTATTCATAATCATCATCCTTATTTCATCTATAGTCCGGTTCCTGTATATATGATTTTGGGAAAATCAGATTCCAAAGTCGTCAGAACCGGAAATACAGGAATGGGTTATTTGCACCGGAGGCAATCTGATAAACCGAAAGCCAGAAGAGTGCCAGCATAAGAATCTTACATACCCATGTCTTGTAAAACCGCTTTAACAGGCGGATTGGAATCGGCGTACAGCAGATGGCGCAGATTGCGAGCAGCCACCAGTAGGTGCCGAACAATTCCAGAAACTTCGGGAAGGTATCGATTTTGACCGATCCCTTGACTGGAAGGAAAAATAACCGCTTGATATAATTTCCGAGCGTTGGCAGATCGGAAATGTTGAAGATTGTCCAGGAAACCGGAATCACGATCAGCATATAAATATGGGATAAGATCGCATGCCGTTCCAGCTTGTCCAATAAAAATAACTTCTCGACGGTCAGCAGCACGAAGAAGAACATGCCCCATATAATAAAGTTCCAGTCCGCGCCATGCCACAGGCCGGTGAGTAACCACACGATAAATGTATTGAGAATCATACGTTTCTGCCCTTTGCGGTTTCCACCCAGTGGGATATAGACATATTCCCGGAACCATCTGCTGAGTGTGATATGCCATCTGCGCCAGAAATCCGTGGAGGAAGTGGCACAGTATGGGTTCTTGAAGTTTGTCGGGAATTTGAATCCAAGGATACGTCCAAGTCCAATCGCCATCAGGGAATATCCGAAGAAGTCGAAGAAGAGCTGCATCGAAAATCCCCATGAACCAAGCCATGCGGTCAGTGGATGAATCCCCATAACGCCAGCCGTCATAACCGTATTCCAGAGGGAAGCTATCTTGTTCGCCAGCAGTACCTTGTAAGCAAGTCCAAGTACAAAGATCGTCGTGCCCCATTCAATCTTTGGCAGACTGATCTTGCGCTGCTTGTGCAGATCATCTTTGACTTCTGAGAAGCTGACGATTGGCCCCGCAATTAACTGAGGGAACATGCAAAGATACGTTGCAAAATCCAGTAGTCCGTTTGCAATCTCATATTTCGTGCAGATCAATTTCCTGCGGTAGATGTCAATCACATAGGAAGCAGCCTGAAAAGTGTAGAAGCTGATTCCAAGCGGTAGGGTAAGTGACACAAGCTTTAATACGGTTGTACCTGCAATTCCATTGATGATGCCGATAAAAAAGTTCAGGTACTTAAATACAAATAACATTCCGAAATTAAAGACCATGGCAGCAATAAGCCAGACCTTTCGGTTTGTCTCTGTGGATGCCTGCGTGTCATCCTCGCGTTTCCATGCGGTGTAGATGTTGACGGCTGCAAAATGATTGACGAGGATGGAGAGAATCATCAGGATAATATACGAAGGCTCTCCAACGCCGTAGAAGATTAAGCTGCCGATCAGCAATATTATATTTCTGTATTTCGGTGCCGCTGCAAAATACACAATCAGAAAGATTGGTAAAAAGCGGAACATAAATTCAATACTTGAAAAAACCATTCTACTAAATCCTTTTCCTATATATTATGAACGATAAATCCTTTTCAGATTGTCCAGCTTTGCGGTTGCATTCTGCATCAGCAGATCCAATACGGTAATCGCACACATGGATTCAACGACAACGACTGCACGTGGACCGATGATCGGATCGTGACGTCCCTTGATCTCCATTACAATTTCTTCGTGTGCCCGTGTGACAGTATCCTGCGCCTGAAAGATCGAAGGTGTTGGCTTGAAAGAAGCACGAATGAGAATCGGACTGCCGTCACTCATGCCACCTAGTGTGCCGCCAGAGTGGTTGGTGCGCTTTTTGACAGTGTCGCCATCCATATAGAAGTTGTCGTTGTTATCAGAGCCGATGGATGAGACAACAGCAGTACCATCTCCGATTTCGATTGCCTTGACAGCGCCGATCGACATGACTGCCTGTGCCAGCTTCGCATCAAGCTTGTCAAATACTGGTTCGCCAACACCGGCAGGAACACCGGTTATGATACATTCCACTATAGAGCCAACCGAATCCTTTTTCTCCATCATTTCATTGAGATAAGCAGCTGCATCTGCTGCACAGGTGTTGTTTGGCATATAGAGCGGATTCTGATTGACCATATTAAGATCGATCGCATCGTCTGCAACCTTGATCGTTCCGATCGCACGTGTGTATGCAGTAAGGGTAATACCGAGCTCTTTTAAGACCTTGGCAGCGACCGCGCCTGCGGCAACTCTGCCGATTGTCTCCCGGCCGGAAGAACGACCGCCGCCCCGGTAGTCGCGGAATCCATACTTCTCATCAAAGCAGTAGTCCGCATGCCCCGGACGATAGCTTTCTGCAATCGAACCGTAATCTTTTGATTTCTGATCTTCATTCATGACAACGAGGGAGATCGGCGTTCCGGTTGTTTTTCCTTCAAAGACGCCGGACAAGATAGAGACCTTGTCGCTTTCATTTCGCTTGGTCGTAAATTCGTTCTGACCTGGCTTTCTGCGATCGAGATAGATCTGGATATCCTCCTCAGAAAGCGCAATCCCAGCCGGACAGCCGTCGATGACAACGCCGAGTCCTTTGCCGTGTGATTCACCCCATGTAGTGACTGTAAATAATTTTCCGTATATTGAACCAGCCATGGTAATATAATCCTTTCATATTGTATATACATTTGAAGGGATTATACATCTTTTTGTGAAAAATAGGAAGAGCCTGTTGATTTTTTCCTATACATGTGCGATAATGTTACAAAATTGTTACAAAACAAAGAAGAGGAATAGCAGATGAAAAAGATTTTAGCGAGAATATTGATATGTGTGATGGTGCTTGGACTGGTACAGATAGGAAATACAGCGGGCACAGCGAAAGCGGCAAGTACAGATGCAGATATTTATTATGCAGTACATTGTCAGACGTATGGCTGGGGACTTGGCGTTGCTAAAAACGGCGAGGTAACTGGTACGCAAGGACAGGCGAAACGTCTGGAGTCTATCAAGATCTGGGTAAAGTCCGAGCTTTCCGGTAGTGTGGAATACGAGACACATGTGCAGACGTATGGCTGGGAGACAAAGATGGTCAGTAATGGTGCCATGTCTGGAACGAGTGGGCAGGCGAAACGTTTAGAGGCAATCCAGATTAAGCTTGTGCCAAAGAACAGTGATACCAGTCAGTTTGAGGATGGAAAGAAAGCCTATATCAAAGGGACGCCAACTGCGAACTACTCAACACAGGCACAGGAAGTTCTGGCACAGTGTAATGCACAGCGGCAGGCAAATGGTATTGCGGCACTTTCCTTAGATCCAGAGCTTACAAAAGCAGCCAATATCCGGGCGCAGGAGATTGCAACCTTGTTTTCCCATACACGTCCAGATGGAAGAAAATGTTTTACCGTGTTAGATCAGATCGGGTATTCCTATTGGTCGGCGGGAGAGAATATTGCGGCGGGATACGGAAATTCTTCTGCTGTAATGAATGGTTGGATGAATTCGCCGGGACATCGGAGCAACATCCTCAATGCCGGTTTTAAGAGACTGGGTGTTGGTTATGTGTATATTCCGAATTCAGAATATGGATATTACTGGGTACAGATTTTCTCGAATTAGAATTTAGAATCAGAATTAAAAAGAGAGTCCAAATCGTTGAGATGTGGACTCTTTTTTTTTCGTTGTATTAAAGTGTATAGCCGTTTTTCTCCAGCAATGCGCGGGCAGTATCGACGGAATCAACTCCTGTGCTGTTCTTGACTGGCGCAAATTCATGCTCGCGGTCGACCTCGAAGATCAGACAGTCGTCCATCTCGTGGATCAGATCGAGAGCCAATGTCTCAAATTTAAATGCATTTGGCTCTGCCGGGGTAACCGGATTACCGGATTCGTCCACGTAAGGAACCTTTTTCTTTACTATATGCAACGGCATGGATTTATCCAAAGTTTCCTTCAATCTCTGGATTGGGAACAGATAGTTCAGGATAGCTCCAAATCCGTAGGCAAGACTGCCGTCTGGCAGACGCTTGTTCAACATATCATCAGTCATTTCGTAATACTCGATAATATGTGGCTTGCCATCTTCCTTGCACATGACACCAACTTTTTCTTCCGGACACGCTTTGCGGACAACCTTTGCTCCACTCATCTTTCCACTGTCGATGGTTGCACCTAAGAATACCGGATCGGCAATCCGCTGCAATACATTGTCCACAGAAAATACATTGATCCATTCCAGATTGGATTCAAAAATTCCTTCCAGAAGTCCAGCTTTGTGCATAGAAGAGAACCAACCGCCGTTTCCGTTTGGAGACAGGGCAAGCTCGTATTTGGATTTCAACAGAATCTTTCCGTTAAAGTCCGTAGCCGGGTTCAATTCCTGTACAAAGAAATGTACATAAGCTGGGTTATAACCAAAATAATCATGTGCTTCAAAGAAAGTCACAGTATCCTGATAGTTAATGTTGCTCGTCATAATATAAAGCGGAATCCATGCATCTGCAGCACGCACGATGTCTAACGTGTGCTCAATCAAAAGCTGGAAGATGTAGAGTTCCTTTGTAATACCAACATTGAAACAGCCCTTTGGTTTGTCGAAACCAAGACGAGTGCCCTGTCCTCCGGCGAGAAGCAAAAGGCAAAGCTTTCCTTCCTTGATTGCCTGCAAGCCGATAGAACGATAACGTTCTGAATCTGCCTGGATCTTATCCAGATGCAGTGCATCGATCTCCTCAATCATGGTATCTTCTTTTTTCTTGTCGTTGTGAAATGCCTGTTCAAATCCCCAGTCAACTGCATCGATCTGTGAAAATAAGATTTGCTTTTCATCATCATTTAACTGGTCGAGAAAGCGTAATAGATGTACCTGTTGCTTCCCCTCCAATAAGTTCTTTCGTTCCTTAAAATTCATATATTCAAATAAATTCCTTCCATAATATAGTAGTCAAAATTTAATTTAGTATAGCATAGGCATACTTTGTTTACAACAGTCAAAATATGAAAGTTTTTTGAAAAATTAGCAAATAAGGAAAAAGAATATTGTAATTTTATGAAGAATCATGTATGATAGGTAAATAGTTTGGTTTAGAAAAAACACAAAGATGGAAGGATAAGAATATGAGCAGGAAAAAGGCAGGCATGAGTGCAAATGCCAAATGGGGAATTGCATTTCTGATTGAAATCGTTGTTATGTTTTTTATGGTTGTCGGATATTTTTTCTTTTATGCAAATCGAAAATTAGACAACATTAACCGCCCGACAAATTGGGATGACAGTAAAGAAAATTTGGATATTAATGAAGATGCGAATGAGGCACAGAAGGGATATCGGACAATTGCATTGTTTGGTATCGACTCTAGAAGCACAACTTCCATGGCGGAAGGAAACCGAAGTGACTCTATCATTATCGCAAGTATTAACAATGATACAAAGGAAGTAAAGCTTGCTTCAGTATATCGTGATTCCCTGCTTCAGGTAGATTATGATGGCGGTATCACGACGAAGATTACACATGCATATGCATATGGTGGTCCAGAGATGGCAGTCCGTGCATTGAATGCAAACCTGGATTTAGAGATTACAGATTTCGTAACGGTTAACTTTACAGCGTTGGCACAGGCGATTGATGATCTGGGTGGAATTACGATCGATGTCCGTGAAGCAGAGCTTGAGATGCTGAATGCATGTATTACAGAGCAGATTGGTATTTCCGGCGAATATTCTGATGGTGTATTTTCAGCAGGTACACAGTTGCTGAATGGTACACAGGCAACTGGCTGGGCACGTATCCGTAGTACAGATCAGGGAGATATCACCCGTACAGAGAGACAGAGAACCGTTATTGCGAAGATGATTCAGAAGGCAAAGAGTTCCGATTTGTCAACCATCAATGATATTATTGATGATGTATTCCCAAACATTTATACAAGCTTGACAAAGAAAGAGCTGATGAGTCTTGCAAAGGATATGTTTGATTATAACCTTGGAGATACAATCGGATTCCCGATGGCATATGCACCAGTCACAACAGATGCAAAGGGTGCCGTACTTGTGCCTGCAGATCTGACAACGAATGTATCCGCATTGCATGAGTTCCTGTTCGGAACACAGGATTACACGCCGACCTCTAAAGTACAAGGCATTAGTTCTTCCCTTCAGAGTGAGACGGGAGTTGGAGCACAGGAGATTGATTTGAATATCTTCAATCCGCCGACCGAATAAAGTTATTATTTTGAAACGTATTATATATAGAAGAAACGCATTTTTTACAGAATACTGTGAGGGATGCGTTTCTTTTTTGTATAAGTGATTATTCAGAAGTGCATGTATTCTGAAATGATAGTGAAAAAACTTCGTGAAAATATGGATTTGCTTGTTATTTTCCACAAAAATACAAAAAATGGTTTACATTTCGAATAAAGTGTTGTATTATAGGCGCATGAGTTGAGAAAACAAAGTGAAAAATGTGTTTTACTTGATTTTCGTCAGCACAAGATTTTTTCGAGAAAGGAAAGACAAGCATGACGCAGATAAGAGATGAAAGAGCGCATATCGCAGAACAGGGCATGTATGATAGCAGCTTTGAACATGATAACTGCGGTATTGGTGCAGTAGTAAACATTAAGGGTATTAAGACACACAAGACAGTCAGCGATGCACTTCGGATTGTGGAGAATCTGGAACATCGTGCCGGTAAGGATGCAGAAGGAAAGACCGGTGACGGTGTTGGTATATTGCTTCAGATCTCACACAAGTTCTTCAAGAAGGCAGCAAAGGAGCTTGGCGTGGAGCTTGGAGAGGAACGTGATTATGGTATTGGTATGTTCTTCTTCCCACAGAACGAGCTTCAGCGTAAGCAGGCAATGAAGATGTTCGAGATCATCGTGGAGAAGGAAGGACTGGAATTCCTCTGCTGGAGAAAAGTTCCGACGAATCCGGGAATCCTTGGACATAAGGCTGTCGCTGTTATGCCATATATTATGCAGGCATTTGTGAAGCGTCCAAAGAACGTGGAGCGTGGACTTGATTTTGACCGGAAGCTGTTCGTAGTACGCCGAGTATTTGAGCAGTCAAATGAGGATACGTATGTTCCATCTCTTTCAAGTCGTACGATCGTATATAAAGGAATGTTTCTGGTAGGCGAGCTTCGCTTGTTCTATCAGGATCTGCAGGATGAGGATTATGAGTCAGCCATTGGTCTGGTACATTCCAGATTCTCAACGAACACAACACCGAGCTGGCTGCGTGCGCATCCATATCGTTTCCTTGTTCACAATGGTGAGATCAATACAATCCGTGGTAACGAAGACCGTATGATTGCCCGCGAGGAGACAATGGATTCCGAGTATTTCAAAGGAGAGTTCCACAAGATTACACCAGTACTTGATCCGGATGGTTCCGATTCTGCAAGACTGGACAATGCGCTGGAGTTCTTCGTTATGAACGGAATGCCGCTTCCACTTGCAGTTATGATCCTGATTCCGGAGCCTTGGGATTCCAATAAATATATGCCGAAGGCAAAGCGTGATTTCTATCAGTATTACGCAACGATGATGGAGCCTTGGGATGGACCAGCATCCATGCTCTTTACCGATGGCGATTACATGGGAGCCGTGCTTGACCGTAACGGACTTCGTCCTTCCCGTTATTATATTACCGATGATGATTATCTGATTCTTTCTTCCGAGGTCGGTGTTTTGGATATTGAGCCGGAACATGTAGTGATGAAGGATCGTTTACGTCCGGGTAAGATGCTTCTCGTCGATACGAAGGCAGGAAAGCTGATCTCGGATGATGAGCTGAAAAATCAGTATGCAAATGCACAGCCATATGGTGAATGGCTCGACAGCAATCTGACATATCTGACCGATATTCCAATTCCAAATGAGCGTGTGCCGGAGCTTTCCAACGAGGAGAGAAGCCGTCTGCAGAAAGCATTTGGTTATACCTACGAGGAGTTTAAGACAGCAATTCTTCCAATGGCACAGAATGGAGCAGAGGCGATCGCAGCAATGGGTGATGATACCCCGCTTGCGGTGCTTTCCAACCAAAAGCTTCCGTTGTTTAACTATTTCCATCAGTTGTTTGCGCAGGTAACGAACCCGCCAATCGATGCGATCCGTGAGGAGATCGTCACATCGACGACGGTTTACCTTGGACGTGATGGTAATATCCTCGAAGAGAAACCGGAGAACTGCCGCGTGCTTCGCATCAACAATCCGATTCTGACGAATACGGATATGTTGAAGATCAAGAATCTGAATACAGAGAACTTGAAGGCAGCCGTTGTGCCAATTACTTATTATAAGAATACATCCTTAGAGAAGGCAATCGACCGTATCTTCGTCGAGGCAGATAAGTTCTTCCGTGATGGAGCCAATATCCTGATCTTATCTGACCGTGGTGTCGATGAAAACCACGTAGCGATTCCGTCTCTGCTTGCAGTATCTGCGATGCAGCAGCATCTGGTTCGGACGAAGAAGCGTACTTCCGTTGCATTGGTTATCGAGAGTGCAGAACCACGTGAGGTACATCATTTTGCAACGTTGCTTGGTTATGGTGCTTGTGCAATCAACCCATATCTGGCAATCGATACGATCAAGGACATGGTTGATACGCATTTCCTGAACAAGGATTTCTATGCGGCAGTCAATGATTACAACAGCGCAGTCCTGCATGGTATCGTAAAGATCGCATCGAAGATGGGTATTTCTACGGTGCAGTCTTATCAGGGGTCACAGATCTTCGAGGCAGTCGGACTGTCCGAGGAATTTGTAAAGAAATATTTCACGAACACGGTAAGCCGTGTCGGTGGTATCGGAATTAAAGATATCCAGCGCCATGTGGAGGAACTGCATAATTCTGCATTTGATCCACTTGGATTGTATACGAACCTGAGTCTGGAGAGTATCGGAAGCCACAAGATGCGAAGCGGGAAAGAGGAGCATCTGTATAATCCGAACACGATTCATCTTCTGCAGCAGGCAACATGGACAGACAACTATGATCTGTTCAAACAGTATTCTGCAGCGATTGATGATGAAGAAAAAGCGTTCCATCTGCGTGGACTGATGGAGTTTAATTATCCGGAAAATGGTGGAATCCCGATCGATCAGGTAGAGCCGGTTGATTCCATTGTAAAGAGATTTAAAACAGGTGCCATGTCTTATGGATCCATTTCGCAGGAGGCACATGAGTGTATGGCAATCGCCATGAACCGTCTCGGCGGCAAGTCCAATTCCGGTGAGGGTGGCGAGAGCTTGGAACGTATGCGTGGAAGCAAGGACGGCGTGAATCGTTGTTCTGCGATTAAACAGGTTGCTTCCGGCCGTTTTGGTGTTACATCCGAATATCTGACAAGTGCGAAAGAGATTCAGATTAAGATGGCACAGGGTGCGAAGCCGGGTGAAGGTGGACATCTGCCGGGCGGAAAGGTATATCCTTGGATCGCCAAGACCAGACATTCAACGCCGGGCGTAGGTCTGATCTCACCACCGCCACATCACGATATCTATTCGATCGAGGATCTGGCACAGTTGATCTATGATTGTAAAAATGCAAATACAGCGTATTTTGACGGTCTGTCTCTTTACCGTGAAGAGTTTGGACAGACCTATACATACGATGATAAGAACAACCTGGTTTCAGCGGTAGATTCTCAGAAGAATACAACAAAATTTGAGTACAATGCCGGAAGTGATCTGACGGGTATTACAGATCCGAAGGGAAGCAAATACACTTACACATATGACAAAAAACATAACGTGACCAGTGGAAAATCTTCTATGGGAATTCTGAACCGCCTTGTCTACGATGATAAAGGAAATATTACACGCAGCGGAGTTGTGAAGCCGGATGAAACGGAGAAAGGCATCTGGGTGGAACGTACTTTTACTGCTGACAAGAACCATGTATCAGCTGTGACCGATGCAGAAGGAAATAAAGTACAGTATGAATGGGATACATCCAGAGATCTGCTCCGCTCACTGACGGATGGGGAAGGAAACAAGCTTTCCTATGGTTATGATAAGGCAGAACGTCTTATATCTGTTTCTCAGAATGTAACGGTTGATGGAAAAAAACAGGTGGTAAAAAACATCTACACCTACACAAAAGACAGGCTTGCGGGGATTGAGCATAATGGATTCAATTATGGATTTACCTATGATGTGTTTGGAAATACTACTGCTGCATCAATTGCAGGTAATCAGGTGATTTCTTATGAGTACGAAGCACAGAATGGAAAGCTGCTGAAAACAATTTATGCAAATGGCGATGAAATTCGCTACACTTACGACACACAGGATCGTTTTTCTATAAGCTATCTGAAGCCAGCAGGATCATCAGAACAGCGACTGAACAGTTATATTTATAATAAAGAGGGAAACCTTTGCAAGGTGACAAATCATTTATCTGGCAAAACTTATGAACTGGATTATGATTTCCTTGACCGACTGATGCGTGTACGTGACGAAAGCGGCGTATGCTATGAATATACTTATGATGCAAATAATCAGATGATCAGAATGTTCCATACAGATGGCAGAGCAAAACTGACAACAGGATATACCTATGATAAGGATGGACGAGAAAAAGAAGTTCGTGTGGCAGGTAAATTTACCAGATCTACAGATTATGACAATCTTGGAAGAGTAACCAAACAAAGTTTTTCTGCGGAGAACGGTGATACAAGTATGTCTATGACATATAAATATCCAGATGCAGAGAAAAATAAAGAATACGCATTACCGTCTGAAATGGATGTACAGGAATGCAGCTACAGTTATAAATATGATCGAAACGGAAATATTACGGAAATTCAAAGAGTACCACATAAGGGTTCGACAGAGAAAATTTTAAAAGACACCTTCCAGTATGATGAACGTAATCAGCTGATTCGTGAAAACAGTCAGAGCCAGGACAAAACAATTGTCTATGCATACGATCAGGGTGGCAATCTGAAATCTGTAA
>OIBK01000813.1_pt1 | contig 12208 bp, 10 predicted proteins | sample 1581021 | NCBI WGS metagenome assembly OIBK01 (sample SAMEA3882554, study PRJEB24775) | human gut metagenome | biome: human-associated habitat; feature: intestine environment; material: feces | place: Netherlands | collected 2009/2010
CTTGTCGTAGAGCTTTTTGCCCTTGCACAGGCCGACTTCCATCTTGACGCGGCCATGCTTGAAGTAGAGGGAGAGGGGAACAAGGGTGTAGCCCTGCAGTTTGCACTGCTGGTGCAGCCGCCGGATCTCGGTCTTGTGGGCTAGCAGCCGCCGCACCCGCAGAGGATCCTGATTGAAGATGTTGCCGTGGTCGTAGGGAGTGATATGCATCCCCTTGACCAGAAGCTCGCCGTCCTCAATATCGACCCAGCTGTCCTTCAGGTTGACGCCGCCCGCACGCAGGCTCTTGACCTCGGTGCCCTTCAGTTCAACGCCGGTCTCCAGCGCTTCGAGCACGAAGTACTCGTGGCGCGCCTCGCGGTTTGTGGCGATGGTCTTGGTCGCCGGACGTTCCTTGGTAGGTGCCATGAAGCGCGCCTCCTTTCCTTGACTTCTTACTGTCCTGTCATTATATCACATTTTGCTGGATTTTCAAGAGCGATTTTTGAAGAGACTGTTAATGTTCTCTAAAATCCGCCTGTTACAGCTCGTCGCGGCCGGAGAGGGCGCGGTAAAGCGTCGTCTCATCGGTATACTCGAGGCTGCCACCCACGGGCAGGCCGTAGGCCAGACGGGTCGTCTTGATGCCGAGGGGCTTGATGAGCTTGGCCAGATACATGGCGGTAGCCTCCCCCTCGACGGTGGGATTCATGGCCATGATGACCTCCTTCACCTCGCCGCTGCCCAGCCGGGCCAGAAGCTCTTTCACCGAGAGCTGCTCGGCACCGATGCCGTCCATGGGGCTGATGAGGCCGTGGAGGACATGATACAGGCCGTGGTACTCCCGGGTGCGCTCAAACGCCTGCACATCACGGGGCGTTTCCACCACACAGATGACAGAGCGGTCCCGCTTGGCACTGGCACAGATGGGGCAGAGCTCGGCTTCGGTATAATTCTGGCAGACACGGCAGCGGTGGAGCTTGGTGTGGGCGTTCTGGATCGCACCCGCCAGTGCGGCGGCATCCTGATCCGACATGCTCAGTACCTGATAGGCCATCCGGGTCGCACCCTTCCGCCCAATGCCCGGGAACTTGCTGAATTCTTCGATCAGCTTTTCCAGCGGGGCTGCATTATAACCCATGGTGCTCCTCCACTTTGATCAAAGACCGGGAATGTTCAGGCCGCCGGTCAGTTTGCCCATTTCGGCCTCGGCAGTCTCATCCACCTGCTTGACGGTTGCATTGACGGCAGCAGCCACCAGGTCTTCCAGCATCTCGATATCATCGGGGTCCACGGCCTCAGGCTTAATGGTGATGCTCAGCACCTCGTGCTTGCCGTTCATCTTCACCGTGACCATCTCACCGGATGCACTGCCGGTGTACTCGGCAGCTTCCAGCTCTGCCTGCTTGGCCTTCATATCTTCCTGCATCTTCTGGGCCTGACGCATCAGGGAGTTCATATCGGGGCGGCCGAAGCCTGCGGGCATTCTTGCTTTCATGGTTGGTTCTCCTTTTATTTATCGTTTTTTGCGTTCACTATCCTCAATCGACACCTCCAGCCCCAGCTGTTCCAGCTTGCGGAGGGATTCCTCGGCGTTGGCCGAAGCGCGATTGACCGTCTTGGATTCATAGGGGCCGATGGGCACCGCCACACCGGACACCTGCGCGATCAGCTTTTTGATGAGCTTCTGACTTTCCTTGTTGGCGCGGATAAAATCCCGGAAGGTCTTTCCGCCATCGATAAGCACCCGGGTACCATCAAAGTAACCCTTGGACTTTTTCAGATAGGTATAGAGCATGGGATCCTGCTCCTGCAGGAGCTTGATGACCTCTGCCCATTGCGGGAAGGGATTGATCCCCTCTGCCGCCACCTTGCGGGGCTTGTTCAGCGCCGGGTCAGCCGTATATTCCGGCTTGGGCTCCGGCTGAGGCTGGGCCGCAGGCACTTCCTGCGCGGGAGCCGGAGGCGCTTCTCTCTGCGGCGGCGCAGCCGGGGCCGGCTCGTCCCAGGGGGGCGGGGCCTCCGAAGTCACCGGCGGTTCCTCCGGCAGGGGCGGCAGCTCTTCTTCCGCAGAAGCTGCTGCTTCTGCCTTGGGCGGTCCCACGGGCTGAGGTGCAGGTTCCGGCTCAGACTGCTGCATCGGCGCCGGTTCCACAGAAGGTTCCTGCACGGGAGCCGATGCCGCCGGTGCACATACAAAAGGTTTGACCGGTGCCGACGCAAACGGTCTGGGGGCCTCCTGTGCAGGGACCGCAGGCCGGGCGGCGGGCACAGCCTGTACCGCCACCTGCTGGGGCGACTCCGAAAGGCTGAACAGGGCCAGTTCCAGCTCTATCCGCTGGTCGCTGCCCCGGGTCATGTGCTCCAGAGCGTTGCCCAGAGCCCGGATGGCCCGGATCGCCTCCCGCTGCCCCATCCGGGGGCCTTTTTCCAGATAGAGCTTTTCCTCTTCCGGGGATACACCCGAGAGCAGTGCCTGCCCGCCGGGCAGGGCCGCCAGCATCAGCGCACGGTAATGGGCAATGAGCTCCTCGGTCAGCCGCTTCACATCCACCGACTGCTGGCGCAGCTGAGCCAGCTGTGCCAGTGCCGCGGCGGCATCCTGCGCTTCCAGCGCATCCGAAATATGGAACAGATAGCTCCGGTCGGTCACACCTGCCATCCGACGGACAACGTCCACATCGATCTTTGCCGTGACACCGGCACAGGTATCCAGAATAGACAGCGCGTCTCGCATGGCACCATCGGCAAGGCGGGAGATAAGCTCCGCCCCCTCGCCGGACAGCTCCAGTCCCTCCTGCCCGGCGATGTACTCCACACGCTGGGCGATATCCTCGGGGCCGATGCGGGTAAAATCGTACCGCTGACACCGGGAAAGGATGGTGGCGGGGACCTTCTGGATCTCCGTGGTCGCCAGAATAAAGATGACGTGGGCGGGCGGCTCCTCCAGCGTTTTCAGCAGGGCATTGAACGCTGCCGTGGAGAGCATGTGCACCTCGTCGATGATATATACCTTATAATGACAGGCGCTGGGGGTGTAGGCCGTTTCATCACGCAGATCACGGATATCGTCCACGCCGTTGTTGGAGGCCGCGTCCATCTCCACCACGTCCAGAATGCTGCCATTGTCGATGCCTCTGCAGATCTCGCACTCACCGCAGGGGTCACCGTTCTGGGGATGCAGGCAGTTGACTGCCTTGGCAAAGATCTTGGCACAGGTGGTCTTGCCGGTGCCGCGCACGCCGGTAAACAGATAAGCGTGGCCCACACGGCCTGTGGCGATCTGGTTGCGCAGTGCGGTCACGATGCCGCGCTGGGCCACCACATCCTCAAACCGCTGGGGCCGCCACTTGCGGTACAGGGCTCGATACATCTGCTTCTCCCCTTTCAACAAAAAAGCCGGACAGCGCTGACGGGGTTTGACCCCCGCCTTGCGTAACTCGGCATACGGATGCAGGCTGACTGAAACGCACGGGACACACCGCTTAAGGCTGCTTGGTTCCCCACCTGACCTGGTTCACAGCGGCCCCATCGTACAGGGCCCGCATCCGTATGCCGAACCACGCAGCAGGCGCTGTCCGGCATGGCACATTTTGTGCTTGATTATTATAGCATGTTTTTGGGGAGATTGCAAGCCCCGGCAGCGGGCTCGCCCTCTCAGGCGCTTTGCGCCAGCTCCCCCAAAGGGGGAGCCTTTGGCAAAACCATCAAACAACATGCAAAACAAAAGCCCCTTCCGGCATTACACCAGAAGGGGCAGAGTGCTGAATAAAAGTTAGGACTGGCAGGCAGTGATCAGGCTCATCTTGTAGACCTCGTCAGCGTTGCAGCCACGGGACAGGTCGTTGATGGGTGCGTTCAGGCCCTGCAGAATGGGGCCGTAGGCAGCGTAGCCGCCCAGACGCTGAGCGATCTTATAGCCGATATTGCCGGCCTCGATGCAGGGGAAGATGAAGGTGTTGGCCTGGCCAGCGACCTTGCTGCCCTTGCACTTGACCTGTGCAACTTCGGGAGCAACGGCAGCGTCAAACTGCAGCTCGCCGTCCACAGCCAGCTCGGGGTCCATCTCCTGAGCCTTGATGGTAGCGTCATGGCTCAGAGCAACGGTGCCGCCCTTGCCGGAACCCTTGGTGGAGAAGCTCAGAACTGCGACCTTCGGATCGATGCCGAACAGCTTTGCGGTCTTGGCAGTCTCAACGGCCACCTCAGCCAGCTTTGCAGATGCAGCGATCTTGACCTCGCCGGTAGCCTTATCAACGGTATCGGTGTAATCAATGTTGACAGCGCAGTCGCCCATGGCAATGCGCTTCAGGCCCTCTTCGCCGCAGTCGCGGTCCAGAATAAAGCAGGAGCTCACCAGATGTGCGCCCTTCTTGGTCTTGACCAGCTGCAGAGCGGGACGGATGGTGTCGGCGGTGGAGTAGGTAGCGCCGCCCAGCAGGCAGTCTGCCTTGCCCATCTTCACCAGCATGGTGCCGAAGTAGTTGGACTTCTTCAGCAGGGCGGTGCACTCCTCTGCGGACTGCTTGCCCTTGCGCAGCTCCACCATGGTGCTGACCATCTCATCAAAACCGGCGTAGTTCTCCGGGTCGATGATCTCGGCAGCGGAAATATCAAAGTTACCGGCGGCGGCAGCAGCCTTGCACTCTGCCTCGTTGCCCACCATAACGACCTTCAGCACGCCCTCGGCCAGCAGCTTGCTTGCGGCCTCCAGAATGCGGGGGTCATTGCCCTCGGTGAACACGATCGTCTTGGGATTTGCCTTCAGCTGTGCTACCAGCGGTGCAAACATATCAGCCATTGTGATTACCTCCGAAAATGCTTTCCAAAATTTGCTCCCGTGTCTGTTGGACACAAGGATGCCTTTCTTCTTTATTCTAGCACAGACGGCAAAAAGTTCAAGACAAAATTGTGTTTTTGTGCTATATTTTAGGGGAGAAACCGCCATTTGATTTGTGAATAAAATATCATACTGGTTTCAAAGGAGATGTTCTCCATGGATATGGATACTTTAAAGGCCAAATGCCTTGCCTGCACCCGATGCGAGCTGTGCGCCACCCGGACGAACGTGGTGTTCGGGCAGGGTGTGCCAGACGCCGAGGTGTTGTTTGTGGGCGAGGGACCCGGCCAGAGCGAGGACGAGCAGGGTCTGCCCTTTGTGGGGCGCAGCGGCCAGCTGCTGGACAAATACCTGTTTGCCATCGACCTTGACCGCAAAAAGAACTGCTATATTGCCAACATCGTCAAGTGCCGCCCGCCCCAGAACCGCGACCCGCTGCCCGCCGAGAGCGAAGCCTGTATGCCGTGGCTGCGGGAGCAGTTCCGGCTGCTGCATCCCAAGATCGTGGTCTGCCTTGGGCGTGTTGCCGCCCAGCGGATGATCCGGCAGGATTTTTCCGTCACCCGGGAGCACGGACAGATCATTGAGAAGGGTGGCATTTTGTTCATGGGCACCTTCCACCCCGCTGCCCTGCTGCGCCAGCCCCAGAACAAGCCTGAGGCCTTTGCGGATTTTACCGTGCTGCGTGACACCATTGCCGCCGTGTGTGAGCATACCTATAATAGGTAAGGACAGGAACCAACCGCGCTGCTTTTGCATACTGTAAAGCAAAAGCGAGGTGTTTTTGTATGGAAAGTTCCGTGCATCCTTCTGTGGATTTCTTTCTGGGCGCTACAACGCCCGCCGGGTTCAAGGGCTACTTTGCGCCGCTGCGCCGGGAGCCCGGGATGCAGCTTGTGTTGCTCAAAAGCGGGCCGGGCTGCGGCAAGTCTACTTTGATGAAGCGTCTGGCGCGCGCCGCACAGGATAAAGGCGAACCCATCCAGCGCATCCACTGCGCCAGCGACCCCGACAGTCTGGACGGGGTGGTGTTCCTGCGGCAGAAACGCGCCATCATCGACGCCACCGCGCCCCATGTGGTGGAACCGGAAGCCCCCGGCGCAGACGAGCGGGTGCTGAGTTTGTACCACACCATTGACGCCGATGCCCTGCATCCCCACAAGGACGAGGTGACCGCCCTGTTTGCCCGCAACCAGCTGCTGCGCAGCCGGGCGGCGCGGTATGTGGCCTCGGCGGGCAGCCTGCTGCTGGACAGCCGCCGCGCCGAAGCGTGCAGCGCCAACTTTGAAAAAGTGCGCCGCTACGTCAAGCGGCTGTGCATCCGCCTGTTGCCCCGCACCGAGGAGATGGGCTCTGAAGAGCTGCGACTGCTCTCGGCCATCACCCCCAAGGGCGAGGTGTTCTATCAGGGCACGGTGCAGGCACTGGCAGACAAATGCATCCTCTTCCGGGACGACTACGGGGCAGTCTCCCGCCTGCTGCTGGAACTCATCCGGGCCGAAGCACTGGCCCGGGGCTACCACATCATCACCTGCCCCTGCGCCATGCACCCTGAAGATCAGATCGACCACATCTTCATCCCGGCCCTGCGGCTGGCTTTTTTGACCGACAACCTCTGGCATCCCATCCAGCTGCCCGGCGTGCAGGCCGTGCGCTGCACCCGCTTTGTGGACCGGGAGAACCTGTCCGGCTTCCGCGCCCGCCTGCGCTTCAACGACCGTGCCGCCTCCGAGCTCATCGACCAGGCTGTAGCCCTGATGGCTCAGGCCAAGAACTGCCATGATGAGCTGGAGACTTATTACCGGGCCGCCGTGGATTTTGACCAGGTGAATGCTGTTGCAGCAAATTGTCAAAAGATCCTGGGTCTCGGGTAGGCCCTGCTGTTAAACCCCACCGTCAGCCCTTTGGGCTGCCACCGCCCCTAGTAGGGGCGGCCTTGGCAAAGCGATGTAGTTTGTGCGTAAAGGGGAACCCCAAAAAACTTTACGTAACGCCAGAGGCCCCACTATTAGGGGGGCTGGCGAGCGATAGCGAGACTGAGGGGTTTAGTTTCCCAACATACTGTGCACAACCTGAAAGGAAGTGAACCCCATGCCAACCATCCGTCTCTCTGTCCGGGAGCTGGTGGAGTTCCTGCTCCGCACCGGCAGTATCGACAGCCGCTTTACCGGCTTTGACCGGGCCAACGAGGGCGCACGCATCCACCGCAGGCTCCAGAAGGCGGCGGGTGAAGGCTACGCCGCTGAGGTGTTCCTCACGGCAGAGCGGACGATGGAGGGAATCGGGTTCACCATCGAGGGCCGTGCCGACGGCATTTTTACCGATGAGGACGGCACGGTGGTCATCGACGAGATCAAGACCACCGCCGCGCCCACCGATGCCATCACGGAGGACATGAACCCCTGCCACTGGGCACAGGGCATGGTCTACGGGGCCATCTGCGCCGAGCAGCGGGAGCTGGAAACACTGGATGTCCGGCTGACCTATTACCAGATCGACACCGATGAGATCATCCGCTATACCCGGCACTTCTCCGCCGCTGAGCTGGATGCGTTTCTCAACGACTTACTGCGGCAGTATCTTCCCTGGGCACGGCGGCAGCTGGACTGGGTGGAAGCCCGGAACCGGAGCCTTGGGGCCCTGCAATTTCCGTTTCCAGCTTACCGTCCCGGGCAGCGCGCCCTTGCCGGGGAGGTCTATCGCGCCTGTGCTGCGGGCAAGGCAGAGCAGAAGGGCGGTACCCGGCTGTTCTGCCAGGCACCCACCGGCATCGGCAAAACGATGAGTGCCCTCTTCCCTGCCCTGAAAGCCATGGGCGAGGGCAGGGGGGAAAAGATCTTCTACCTGACCGCCCGCAACACGACACAGACCGCTGCTGAGGATGCACTGGCCCGTCTGCGGGCAGCAGACCCGGCGCTTTCCCTGCGCAGCGTGACCCTTTCGGCCAAGGAGAAGGCCTGCCTGTGCAAGGATGCTGAGGGCCGTCCCGCCTGCCTGCCGGAAGCCTGTCCCTACGCCAACGGCTACTACGAGCGACTGAAGGATGCGCTGGCCGACCTGCTGGACAGCGCCGTCCCCTATGACCGGACCGCCCTGACTGAGACTGCCCGGCGGCACAGGGTCTGCCCTTTTGAGCTGGGGCTGGACCTGAGCGAGTGGTGTGATGTGGTCATCGGGGACTACAACTATCTGTTCGACCCCACCGTGCACCTGCGGCGCTTTTTCGATGCGGCGGGCGACTACATTTTTCTCATCGACGAAGCCCACAACCTGCCGGACCGGGCCAGAGCCATGTACTCGGCGCGGTTCTGCAAGAGCAGCCTGACCGATGCCAGACGGGCCATCGGCAAAGGAAAAAGCGCACTGAAAACCGCGTTGACAAAGGCAGACAGGGGCTTTCTGGAAGCACGGCGGGCGGTAACGAAGCTGGCCCCCCGCCGGGGTTCAGCGCCCACCGAATCGCCGGCAGAGGATTTCACCCAACAGACCAGCCTTCTGGACACCGAACCGGCAGAAGCCGTCTTCCCGCTGCCGGAGCCTTTGCTGGCGCAGGATGGCACGGTCTTTTTGCAAGAGCTGCCGAAGGAGCTGCTCCGACTGCTGTTCAGCCTGCAGGCCCCCTTGCAGGACTGGCTGGAGGCCAACCCGGAGGCCGATACCCACGCCCAGCTGCTCGAGCTCTACTTTGCGGTGCAGGATATCACCCGGGCGGCAGAGCGGTACGACGCGCATTTTGTCACCCAGCTGACAGCCCGGGGCAGCGAGCTGGAATGGGAGCTGCTCTGCCTTGACCCTGCCCCCTTTGTGGATGCCAGCCTTGCTGCCGGGCGGGCCGCGGCACTGTTCAGCGCAACGCTCACCCCGCCGGGCTACTACCGCTCCGTGCTGGGCTGTCCCGATGCCCGGGCTGTGGCACTGGAAAGCCCGTTTCCGTCCGAACATCTGGGGCTCTACTGCCTGCCCGGCATCTCCACCCGCTACCGGGACCGGGAGGCCAGTGTGCAGGCCGTCTCGGATGCGCTGGCCGCACTGGCCCGGGCCAAGGTGGGCAACTATCTGGCCTTTTTTCCCAGCTACGCCTATCTGCGGCAGGTATATGAGGACTTCACCGCCCGTTACCCGGACATCGGGACGCTGGCCCAGGAGAGTGGTCTGGACGACGCGGCCCGGGCGGCATTTCTGGAACGGTTCGGCCCAAGCCCCGCAAAAACGCTGCTGGGCTTCGGGGTCATGGGCGGCATCTTCGGCGAGGGCGTGGACCTCGCGGGCGACCGGCTCATCGGCTGCGCCATCGTGGGCGTGGGCCTGCCGCAGGTGAGTCCCCGTCAGGAGATGCTGCGCCGCTACTATGACGAGGCGGGCGGCACCGGTTTCGACTACGCCTACCGCTTTCCGGGCATGAACAAGGTGCTGCAGGCTGCGGGCCGGGTCATCCGCACGCAGGAAGACAGGGGTGTAGTGCTTCTGCTGGATGACCGCTTTGCCCGCGCCGAATACACCCGCCTGTTCCCCCGCCACTGGCATCAGCTCCAATACCTGCGCAGCACCACAGAACTGGAGCAGCAGCTTGCCGCCTTCTGGGCACGGAATCAATAGAAAAAGCCTGTCAGCGCAAAAACCGACAGGCTTTTTCTCATGCTCCGGACATTTTCCGGCGCTTACTTCTTTCTGGGCAGGGATCTGCGCAGTTCATCCCAGGCAGTCATCTCCACCAATGTGGTGGCGCGCAGGGCGGCAAACGCTTCATCCAGATACTGCATCTCGCTCACCGCACGCATGGCGTGATCCGAAATACACCACTTCCCAACGACCGTCTGCGCCATCCAGTAAACCATCCGCTCGGTCTTTTTCCGCTGTTTGGTGCCCTCGCGGTAGCGGTCGGTGTTCTCCGCATCGTTCACGGGTACACCTGCCGCTTTCAGCATCTCACAGCACTCCCAGGCGGCATCCACGATCATCCTGCGCTGTTCCACTGTGGTGCGGGAAAGTTCCCCATCCACCGCATAGCAGGCATAGGCGCAGGGCAGGATAAAGGCGATGTGGCTCTTGAGCCACTCGTCCATATCGCTGTAATAGGTCAGCTTGTAATGAGTCCCCTCAAAGGCAGCCTGCAGCCGCAGGCGGAACGCGCCGGACAGGGGTGCGGTTGCTCCGCCGACGGTCATTCCCATCCCCATGTGCACACTGACCAGCCGGTCATGCTCACGGCGGCCCGCATTGTTCTGGAAGCCAAAGGCGATCTTATCCACCGGGCGCTGCATGGCCTGCAGCATCTCCTGCGCATAGGGATCATTGCCCACAAAGATAAAGTACTGGCTCCGGTTTGCCTTGAGGATGGGCAGCACATCGGCCAGCTGCCCGGCCTGCACCGTGACAAACACAAGGTCATACACATCCTCGGGGGCCAGCACATCTGTTGTCTGCATCCGATCCACCGTTGTTTTCCGCTGGAGCATGTGGCGGATGGTCAGGCCCTTCTGGTCAATGACCTCCTTCCACTCGCCCCGGGCCAGCAGGGTGACCACATTTTTCTTGTTCTGTGCCAGACTGTGGGCCAGCTGACAGCCCTGAACGCCTGCGCCGTACACCAAGATCCTCATAACGAGATACCTCCTGTTTTGCATGATCAGCCCGGCCAGAAACACCGGGCTGTTACTTTTTCAGGAACGAGAAGAAGCCCTTTTTTTCATAGGATCGGGTCTGCACGCCGGTCACGGTGTAGCCCGTTTCGGCAATGGCAGCCTTCAGCGCCTCCACATCCACCGGCTGCTCCGAGATGATGACCGTCTCGCCCTTGGTGTGGGAAGAAGTCACCTTGTTCACCCGGGCGGTCTTGCGCACCACATCATTGATGTGGCTCTCGCACATACCGCACATCATACCATCGACCCTCAGGATCGTTTCTACCATTGTTGTCCCCTCCATACTGTATCTGCGGGTACCCCTGTCAAACTGCACAAGTCCAGCCCGCTGTTTTCGTCATTTTGTTAGTTTCAGCTAACTCATTGCAGAAACAAAAAGGCTCCTGCCCCGCACAGCACTGCTCTGCGGAACTTTGCCGATCTGTTTTCAGTTTTATCATACCATACCGGTGGGCAAATTTCAAGCTGCCCGCAAAACCGGCCAGGGGACTTTATCAAAGGGTCAGTTCATGGAAAACAGCGCTGCTTTCCAGCTCTTTCCATTGCATCGTGTTTCCTTCCAGGGTCATGTAGCTGTGGGGGCTGTTCTCCTTGGGGATGCTCACAGAACCCGGATTCAGATAAAGATTTCCCTGCCCAAACTCTGTCCAGGCCGGAACATGGGTATGCCCATGCAGCAGCACATCTCCCGGGGCCAGCGGCGGCAGATTTTTCACATGATAGATATGCCCGTGGGTCGCATAAATGAGCCGCCGCCCCACCGGAAGCACCGCATAATCGGCCAGCACGGGGAATTCCAGCACCATCTGGTCCACCTCGGCATCACAGTTGCCCCGCACGCAGAGCGGCTTCTCCCTTTTCCCGTTCAGCAGGGGGATGACCTCCTTGGGGGCGTACTCTCGGGGCAGGTCGTTGCGGGGGCCGTGGTAGAGCAGGTCGCCCAACAGGAACAGCCGGTCGGCTTCCTCCCGCTCAAAGGCCTCCAGCATTTTGCGGCAGTAGTAAGCCGACCCGTGCAGGTCTGACGCGATCATCCATTTCATGGCAGATCCTCCTTTTGTGCGTTCTGTTCTTATTTTACCGCCGCCGCGCCCCTTGTCAAGGGCAAGGGCCCACTGCAAAAAGTCATACTTTTATTTTAAAAAGTCCTTGACAAGTATCCCTGTGATGTGGTATCTTTGAACCAATAAAATATCGTGTGGATTTTTACAGCATTCTGCAACTTTTCGCCACACAATGGTACAAAAGCCATTGTGTGGCTTTTGCTTTGCCTTCAAATCCAAATCTGACCCTCAGGAGCAATGAAAATGAACGATACTTTTATGAAAACCAGACCGGTGTTCCCGCTGCTGCTCTCCATGGCCCTGCCCAACGTCATCTCGATGCTGGTGAACAGCCTGTACAACATCGTGGACAGCCTCTTTGTGGCCCAGATCAGCGAGCAGGCCATGACGGCGCTTTCGCTGGTGTTTCCCATCCAGAACTTTGTCAATGCAGTGGCCATCGGCTTTGGCATCGGCATCAACGCCCAGATCGCGCTCTACCTCGGCGCAGGCGACCACGAGAACGCCAACCGGGCCGCCACCCATGGCATGATGTTTTCCCTGCTGCACGGCGTGCTGGGCATGGTCCTCTGCATTGCCATCATGCCCGGCTTCCTGCGCCGCTTCACTACCGATCCCACTCTGGTGGACATGGGCGTGACCTACTCCACCATCGTGTTCCTGTTCTCGCTGGTCAACATGGC
>OIBK01000819.1_pt1 | contig 12157 bp, 13 predicted proteins | sample 1581021 | NCBI WGS metagenome assembly OIBK01 (sample SAMEA3882554, study PRJEB24775) | human gut metagenome | biome: human-associated habitat; feature: intestine environment; material: feces | place: Netherlands | collected 2009/2010
TAAAATTATGATAATATAAAATTGTATTTTTTATCAGATTCCCCAAACAGGAAAAGTGGGACTTTTTATAGAAAATACTTAAAAAGAAACTTAATAACTTTTATTTATAAAAGGGTACAAATTTAACAGACGAAAGGTCTGTTTTTTTTGTGCCCTTTTTTACGTTAAGAAAGGAGAGAAGAGGATGGATGAATTCTTAAACATGGTTGAATCATTTTGTAACAATGGTGGTTTTTTGCAAATCGGATTACGAGATCCAGAAACTCTAAGAGTATATGCAGAAACAGCTCATAATCTTAGGAGAAGCAATAAAACATTGTCGCATGATGAAAAAATGATACTGACACGTATTGAGGTTATTTTTTGTGGAGCATATGGAGACATTGATCGTCAGATTATTGATATGGCTGCCAGCTTGCAACACAAAGACAATGATTTAAAAGGGTATTTAAGATGTTTTTATGAAAAAGAAGGCATCAATATGAAATACCGAAGTAAGTCGTTTATTCAATCCTGTTTAGATGGGGAATCTGTTCTAGCTGATTTAGATGATTGGATCAAATATTGGCAGACTCATAGTACAGGAAAGATACTTATGGATTTTTTAGGATTAGATCCGACAGAATACCGTAAATGGGCAGAAAGTAATAATCAAAAAAATAATGATCGAGATTTTTGGATCGAGGTAATAGAAAGTCGAACAATTAGGAGGAAAAAAGTATGTTAAAACTGACTGATCAAGGAAGGAAAGAGGTAAGTAACTTTGTTCAGAAATGTGAGGAATTCCGGAAGGAACTTCTGGAAACCGGCAGAGATACAGGACATATTGGACCGCCAGATGCGGAAACTGTTGAGAAATATGCAGTGCAAAAAAGTTCAGTAAATGGTGTTTATGAAGAAAGCTGGCATGTAGCTGATAACTATTGTCTTCGCATTATATTATACGTTAATAAAGATTTTATTGAATTATGAGAAAGGAGAATGATTAAGATGCTAAATGATTTAGTATATTTAGTTGCATTTATGTCTGTTTTTTTTATTGGTTTAGGAACGGTAACTCTGGCAGTAGAGAAAATACCATTTCTACACAAAATGACAATCCGACTTATTAATGCAATGACATTTAATGAAAATGATAAGATCCCGGAAGATTGGGATGGAAAGGATGAAGAATGAAGAAACAAGCAAGAGACATTGCAAAAACAAGTAATGGGAAGGTAGTGTTAGTTGCAGCGGATGAGCTGAAAGTAACATCATCCTTTTATGGAAGTATTTTTGCAGAAAAAGAGAAAATTAATGGTAAAACTGAGTATTCAAAGATTCCAATTTCATTATTAGAGGTTGGAGGGAGTAAAAAGAATGTAACATTTTATCTGGATGTGGATCAGGCAGAATATCTATATGAATTTGCCAAATCATTTGGGGATTGTAGTTACAGTTCATGCAAAAAAAATGAAGCTCAGAAGCTAAAGCGTATTTTATTGGTAAGACGACAGAGTTTCTATAACAATCAGCCTAAAAAATATCCATGGTATTTGGAAATTGAGGTTACTAAAAATGAAAAGAAAGAAAAAAGCTGTATCAATATGACAGATGAAGGATTTTTTACTTTTATGAATCGGATTCATCGTTTTATTGATTGTTTTGTTACCGCATATAGTACAAACATCATGAAAATGAAGTTTAATAATGAACAAAATTGGAAACAAAATAAGAATTAGCAGAAAGGAGTAAACAATGTCATACAGTGCATTGTATCGGAAATTCCGTCCGCAAACGTTTGATGAAGTAAAAGGGCAAGATCACATTGTTACGACACTGAAAAACCAGATTCGTAATCATCGTTTAGGTCATGCTTATTTATTTTGTGGAACAAGAGGTACTGGAAAAACAACCGTCGCAAAGATTTTGGCAAAAGCAGTAAACTGTGAGCATCCTATTGATGGAGAACCATGTGGAGAATGTGAGACATGTAAATCAATCACAGAAGGATCATCTTTGAATGTAATCGAGATTGATGCAGCTTCTAATAATGGAGTTGATAATATCCGTGAGATCAAAGAGCAGGTCCAGTATTCTCCGACAACAGGAAAATACAAAGTTTATATCATTGATGAGGTACATATGCTTTCCATTGGAGCTTTCAATGCTTTATTAAAAACATTGGAAGAGCCGCCGGAATATGTCATCTTTATTCTTGCGACAACGGAAGTTCATAAGATACCGATTACGATCTTATCTAGGTGTCAAAGATATGATTTCCATCGTATCACATCAGATGTTATAAAAAAACAACTGATTGATCTTACCAATCAAGAAAAGGTAGAAGCAGAAGATAAAGCTTTGGAATATATCGCACGAATGGCAGATGGTTCCATGAGAGATGCGTTAAGCCTTCTGGATCAGTGCATTGCCTTTAATTTGGGCAAGAAATTGACGTATGATGCTACGTTAGATGTACTGGGAACAGTAGATATTCAGGTCTATAGTGAACTTTTAGATTTCATTATGGCACAGGATGTTGCGAAGGTTATGGACTTAATTGAAGATATTGCTAGTCAAGGAAGAGAATGGTCACAATTTATCACAGATTTTTTGTGGTTTCTAAGGAATCTTTTATTAGTTGGGCAGGGAACAGATGCAGAAGAAGCATTAGAAGTATCTACTGAACAAATGAAGTTTCTACAGGAGAAAGCAAAGTTGATCGATGAAAAATTATTGATCAGGGATATTCGTATTTTATCAGCATTGTTGGAAAAATTACGTTTTACTACAACAAAAAGAGTCTTAGTGGAAGTAGAATTAATCAAATTATGCAAGCCAGAAATAGAGATGAAGAATACTGATCTTGCTGAAAAAGTAAAATCATTAGAAGAACAATTAAATACTAAGAAACTACCGGAACAAAAATCAGGGCAGGAAGAACAAATAAGAAAATCTATAGAAAGACTTCCAGAAATGATTCGTTATTGTTTAAAAAGAGCTGAGTTAAAGTTCGATGAAAAAGAAAAGGCAACAACGTTTACTTTTCCAGAGGAATGTATCCTTGAAAAACAATATGTCATTGATCATAAAGAGTTGATTGAAAAATCTATTCACACACAAATTATTGTGTGAATCAAAGAAAAAGAGGATAAAAATGAAAAGAAAAGTTGAACTATTATTAATGGCAATGGCACTAATTGTGTTGGCCATTATTTTTTTACAAGAAACAACAACAAAATGTGTATTACTTGTGGTACTGATTGTACTGCAAGTAATCGCTGAGAAAGAAATCAAACAAAATTAAAAGGAGAATTTATTATGAAAATTGATAGAAAATTATTTGAAGCAGCACTGCAGATTGCAAAAAAAGGTATTTCAAAGAAAGCAGATATAACATCTAAAACTCTGGTAGAAATCAAAAATTCAGGAATTTCTCTTGTTGGTATGAATGATGGAATGTCTGTTATTACCAATATGCCACCAAATAGTTTCGTTTTTGAAGAAACTGAGGAAAAGAAGTTTTTAGTAGATCCTTCATTTATGATGGATTTGTTAAAACAGCTTCCAAAATCTGTAACAGAAGTTGAGTTTGATGCCGAAAATGGTCTTGTTTTAAGATATGAGAAATCTGAATTCAAGCTTGAGACAATTGAAGGAGCAGATATGTTTCCAATGCCTACTAAGAAAGGGGTAGATGAAAACTTTGTTACGATCGAAGCGAATGATTTACGTCGCATGGTTCGTGCCACTGCATTTGTATCAGTACGAAAAGATGATTCTGTATCTGTAGGACAAGAAGCAATGAAATGTCTTGCAATTCATTGTGCAAAAGATGATATTAAAATTTATGCAGCAAATCCTTATCTTTTTTCAAGTTGTTTAAAAACACATGAAAATAATGGTGCTGATTTCAATGTATTGATTTATGCAGAAGATATTAATGAAGCAATCAACGCATTTCAGAATAAAGAAATTCAGATTTTTGCGGATGATAAATTCATGTATCTAGCAGATGATTATACTTTTATTTCACTGCGTATTGTAAATGCAAAGGAACTTACAATCAATACTACTTTAAAGACAATAGAAACTAATAAAGATCTGACAAAAGTTAACGTAGCTAAAAATCTGATTTTAGGAACTATTAAACGTGCATGTTTATTATCAACGGATCGAAAAATGATTCGTATTTTGTTAAAAGCAAACAAAGAAACGAATTTATTAAATATCCAGGGCAAGAGTGATAGAGGATCTATTAATGAAGATATTGAAGCGATCATTGATGGAAAAGATGCTGAGATTTGCTTTAATGGAAGCTATTTATTAGAAGTTTTGAATGCCTTGGATTGTGAAAATACGGAGATTAGATTTGATGCAGCAGATGAAAGGATTCCAATGCTTGTAAAAAATGGAGATGATGAAGTAGTTACAGATTCCACCTATGCGATAGCATTATTAAAAAATAAGAAAGAACAAAAATAAAGATTTAGAATAGTAGAAAGGAAAATTTGTATGAGTAGAAACAACTATAAGAAAAATACATATGCCTTAATCAAAAGAGGCGAAATTTATGAGATTACTAAAGAAGGAAATGTGAAAAAAGCAAAGAATAGAGATAATGTTCCATTCTATACCAAATATAAAATTTCGCAGGTACTTTATAAAATGCCAAAAAAGAAAGCATCAAAATTTTTACTTGTGAAAAAGGGAGATTTTATTCAGATGGAAAAGAAAGGAGGAGCAGAAAAGTTTTTCTGCTCCTTAATGCATCCAACTTATGCAAAAGAGTCAAAATGGACTTTATTTGCAGATAATCTCGTGACTTTATTACCTTATATGAATAAAGAATATAAAGATAATATTGAGACACTTTCACAATGTGATAAAGAAATGACTGATTTAATGCATATGATCGAAGGTTCCCGCATCGGCATATTCTTCTATATCCGTTATTATTGGAAAATCAGAAAAAACAGAAGAATTCGACGTGAATGTAAAGTGAATTTAGAAATCATCGATCAGATTAGAGAAACCTTACGATTTAATTTTCGAGGATTGAACATGATGCAGGAAAGTTTAGATAATATATATTATCCTATTTACAATTATAGAACTGACTGGACCGTTGATCAGAATCGTTTGGTTGACACACTTACAGCACATTGTCAATAAAGGAGAAAATCATATGGATAATAAAATTGAAAAACATGGTGGATTTGAAGATGTAAATATAAAAACATCTCAAACTCCGGTCAAAAGCAAACAGGCTTATTATGTATCAGTCTATTATAGCTTTTCACAGGAAAGTCCATTATATATGTTTGAGTCAGAAGAAGCAGCAGTTAAATTCATTAGAGAACAGTATAATGAAGAGTGGCAAATAACAATGAAAAAAAGAGAAGAGCATAACATTCTGGTTCAAGCAGATGAGTTATTACGTCAGATTTCAGATGATGGACATTTCGCTAGAATTGAACAGGTTGATTATAATAATCCATGGTTTATGGAATGGAATGTTACAACTGTATGGAATGAACCGGAAACAGAAGGTGATCCTAAAACAAATGGGATTGCTTCAAAAGATAAAGGAGAACAAAATGGGAGAATTTAATGAAGCTCAGGTAGCTGCAATCAGACATAAGAAAGGACCTATGTTGGTGTTGGCTGGTGCAGGGTCAGGAAAGACTACAGTATTAACATATCGTATTAAAAATCTGATCATGAACAGAGAAGTCAATCCAAAGAACATTTTAGTGCTTACATTTACAAAGGCAGCAGCAAAAGAAATGGAAGAACGTTTCCATGCTATGATGCCTAAAAGAAATCAGGTTACATTCGGAACATTTCATAGTGTTTTTCTAAGAATTTTAGTAAAACATGGAGGCTATTCTTACAAAAATATTGTTTCGCCAAGAGTGCAGACAGATATTATTCAAAGAGCAGCTACAGAACTTGATCATTATTTAGGTTCTGGTTTCCAGGAGTGTATGGATAAGACCAAGGAAATTATTTTGAATATCGAATTGATCAAAAATCATCGAATTAAAGATGTAAAAGAGATTTCGGAAAAAGAGTTAGAATTGAAAAACATGTCTGCAGATACAGCATGGCAATTTTATCAGTATTATCAGAATTATATGCAGCAAAAGCATATGATTGATTTTACTGATATGTTACTTCTTACTTATAATCTCTTTAAAGAGAAATCGGATGTTCTGGATTATTACAGGGATTTATATCGGTATATTATGGTTGACGAATATCAGGATACTAATCCAATCCAAAATGATATTATCATGTTACTGGCAGAACCAAGGAATAATTTGTTCTGTGTAGGGGATGATGATCAGTCAATTTATGGATTCAGAGGTGCAGAACCAAGTATCATGTTACAGTTTCCAAAAGAATTTGAACATGCAAAGGTGATTCAGCTGCCATTAAATTATCGATGTAAAGAAAATATTGTTCAAGCTTCAAATCGTCTAATATCTTTTAATAAGAATCGTTATAATAAGAGAATTTTAGCAGCTAGAACAGAAAATCCAACAGATGCAGATGTTATCTTTCATGCGTATGATAAGTACAGCGAAGAATGTAATTATGTAAAGAATGTATTGTTAGGTAATGATAAACAGGCTGCAATGATTGGGAATGTACCTTATGGAGATACAGCGTGTTTATTCCGAACCAATCGTTCTGTTGAAAAATTTGCCGGAAAGCTGATTGATAGTGAGATTCCTTTTTATTCCTTAGAGCCTTTACGCAATATGTTAGATCATTTTGTTGCAAAACAGATTATGGCATATTTTGAGGTCGCAATGGGTAATGAGAAAAATCTTTACGAGATTGTGAATCGGCCAGTGCGATATGTAGAGAAGAGGTATGTAAAGCCTAGTACAACTTTAGCACAATTGAAAAGTATATATGCAAATGCGGATAGTGATAAGAGCTATGTATATGAAAATTTGCTGAAACTGGAAGAAGATCTGCATATTTTAAAAGAGTTAGGTACTCCTAGCAAGATGATTCAATATATTTTTTCAGAGGAAGGAATTAATTATAAAAAGCATTTGAATAATTATTCTAAGATTATGCATATGACCGAAGAAGATATTGATGATTTAAAGGAAACAACAAATCAGCTTTACATTTTCTTCCGAAAATATGATACGATGGATAATTTAAAGAAAGGAATTGAGCAGTACACCAGAATGATTCAGGATGCATATAAGAATCAGGATCGAGTTGGCAAAGTTGCTTTAACTACAATTCATTCAAGTAAAGGGTTAGAATATCAGCGGGTTATCATTTTTGATGTCAATGAAGAAAATCTTCCATATCGGAAGGTTGATGAAAAAACTGATATTGAAGAAGAACGAAGATTGATGTATGTGGCGATCACTAGAGCAAAAGATCAGGTTATTATTTTATATAATAACAAAAATGCATCTCAGTTTGTTTCCCAGTCTCAATTAGCAAAAGCTGATTTTAAAGTAGGAGATATGATCTTACACAAAGCCTTTGGAAAAGGAAGAATTGTAAATACTGATAGTAAATATATTAAGATTGAATTTCCTGAAAAGAGCAGAACTATGAAATTTAATTTTGAATATGCTATCACAAAAAATATTATTAAAAAACTTTAGTTTTTTCAGCTGTCACATTGAATTGTGGCAGCTTTTTTTATTCATAAACATGTTTGGTATAATTGAATTATGACAAGAATGAGCGAAAATATATAATATAAAAATGAGATGATAATGCTACTCATATGGTAGTATTTATGTTATAATATATAGAGTGGATTATGAGATAGTTTTATAATCCTATCAAAATTCATAAAATTAGGAATGAACTCAGGAAACCTTCGGGTCCTGGGTCTTTTTTTATGTCAAAATAGAAGGAGGAAGGTCATGAAGAAATACATTGCAATATGCGAGAAAAGTAGTATTATGGAAAATCTTGCAGAAGCATTACCAGAAAAGCTCGTAAAAAGAGGGCGTAATTATTACGGCGAACACTATCAGATTCATGCTCTAAGTGGACACATTTTTGAATTATTTAATATGGAAGATTATCCAGAGTATCCATCAAAGAAAAAAGGATGGGATCTTGATGCATTACCATTTTTTCCAAAGACTTTTCGATACAAATTGATGCAAAAAACTACCGGAGGGGCGAGTGCGAAAAAAATATTTGATGATATCGTAAAAGGAATTGAATGGGCAGATGCCGTGATCCATGTAGGAGATAGTGATGATGAAGGACAGGTACTGGTAGATAACGTGCTGCATTATGCTAAATGTACTAAGCCAGTATATCGTTTAATCCAAGATTCCAATACTGTTGACGAGTTTAAAGAAGCATTGCAGAAAATGAAACCAAATAATTCTCCGGAATATAAAGCAATGGCATTGGAGGGAAGGTTCCGTGCTTTTTATGACTGGCTCTACGGGATCAACGCTTCCAGATATGCATCATTGAAATTCGGAACAACTGGAAAAGATTGTTTTCATGTAGGACGAGTAATCACAGCTATTGTATTTGAGATATTTAAAAGAGATTATGAGATACAAAATTTTGTTCCGCAGCCATATTTCCAAAATGTGAGTAAGGAAGGACTTACATTAACATCTAAGACAACATTTAAAACAGAAGAAGAAGCATCAAAAGTTGCGGATCAATATAATCGGGCAGGAGCTAAAGTAATAGCTATGAATCGAAGAAAAACAGTAATCCAGGCACCTAAATTATTCAGCCAGAATACATTACAGGGATGGATGGGAAAGTATTATAAGATGTCACCGTCTGATACGTTAAAAACAGTACAATCATTGTATGAAAATGGATATGCCAGTTATCCAAGAACAGAGTCGGAATATCTGAAAAGTGAAGAAAAAAATAAAATAAAAAAAATCATACAGTCACTTCAAGGCAGTGGTGTAGATCTTGCATTTAAAGATAGTAATAAGATCTTTAATGATAAAAAGGTCATTGCTCATAGTGCATTGGTGCCAACAGGTAAGATTCCAGATATGAATAAGCTAAATCAAAAAGAACAGATTGTCTATAAAGAAATCGTAGATCGTTTCCACGAAGTGTTTTTCTCGGAAGAATGTATGGTGCATCGTACAACACTCGATATCCAATGTTTGAATGAAAAATTCAGAATACAAGGAGATATTTATATCAGTAAAGGATGGAAACAGGTAAAAAATCTTAGAACAAATGATCGTGAGATACCTGATTTTCAAAAAGGTGATAATATTCCGATAAACTTTCAGCCGGAGAAGAAGATGACAACACCACCAAAACATTATACAACAGATACATTGGTAAAATTTATGGATAATCCATTTGCGAAAGATGAAGAGATCGAAGATGAAGATACAATGTATGCAAATATACGAAAGGGTGCAACAATCGGAAAAACATCAACGCGAGCAGAAATTATTAATAAAGCTCAAAAATCAGGATATATCTCATTAAAGAAAGATATTTATCGGATTGAACAAAAAGGAATCTTCTATATTAATTCTCTATTTAAACTAGGAATTGATTTGAGTAAGGAAAGCACTGTTAAAATGGGCGTATTACAAAGAGAAGTTGGGACAGGCCAGATTTCAATTAAGAAGGCATTACAACTTATTTATGAAGATGTAAATCATATGTTTGAAAAACGAGATCAGAATTTCTTACCTGTCATTTGTAGATGTCCGATTTGCAGAGGAAGAGTTTTGGAATCTGTATCAGGGTTTCAGTGTGAGAATAATGATTTGATCATGATGAAAGATCATCCATATTTTGCAGCTGTCAAGAAAAAAGTTGATCGAAATATGGTAGCAGAACTTTTCACGCAGGGAAGTGTGGATTTGTTAAATTGTAAATCCAAAAAAGGTAAAAGCTTCAATGTGAAAGTCATGTTGGAAGAAGCAGAGGATGGAAGTATTGTAACTAATCATGGTTATGTAAGAATCACAACAGAATTTTTAAAGGAAGGTATTATTCGATGAAGAAAAAAATTGTATTATTTTTATGTGTTATGGGTATTATGACAGTTTTAACAGGGTGTTCTAGTGGAAGTAAAGAAATTTATACACCTCAAAATATACAGGAAAAGAAAGCAAAAAAAGTGTCTGATAAATTTGTGAAAAAGGTCCAAAAAGAGGACTACAAAGATATTAAGTCATATATTTATATTCCAGACAGCACATTTATTAAAGATGATGATGTATCTTGGTATATTGAAAGAAGTAATCTTGAGGATATCGTAGGAATGTCAAAGAAGCAGATTGTGTTAACCAATATGGAAAAAGACAATACGGTAATTGATGATTCAGATAATAATAATGCAACTACAAGAAAACTAACGTATACAACAGAAGATTCCGAGGATTATGAAATTATACTTGTTCAGGATAGGAATAATGATTGGAAAATCTATATGCCAGATATCTATGTATCAAATTATAAGTATAAAGCAGAAAAAAGTCTTACGACGTACATTAATGGAATCGAAGTTACAAGTGATTACATAGAGAAGAGTAATGGTGTAGTGGATGATAATTATACAACGTATGATATTCCTTTTGTACCGAATAGAGAATTTACAATCACATCATCAGATGGATTTGAAGAAAATGTGACAAGTAATGACAGTGATGTGCAAATTGATAAAAATAAAAAATAAATGCAAAATTGTAGAGAGTGTGTTAAATATGCAAAATACACAAATGGAATAAAGATAACAAAACATCATCGATACTAAGATGATGTTTTGTTAGAAAGGGGAAAGAAGATGCAAATAAGCCAAAAAATCGGGCAATATGAAGTTTTAAAGACATATGGAAAAGATGCAGCCATCGTAACAGATACAATGTTTGAAACAACAGACAGTTATATTATGACGGTATCTGAACAATTAGATTTGTTGGGGATTAAAAATTATGATCTTATTGGATTCCCAAGTCTGATTAATCAATTTCAGTGGGAAGATAAAGCATGTTTTATATATAAAGAATTTGAAGGAGCACGATTAGATACAATACCATATGATATTGATTTTGCGGTAAATGCAATTAAAAATTTATGTCTGTCTATTTATCAGGTGTGGACATTATCAAATGGATATTTTTATCCAGAAATTGATATGAATCAATTATATTTTACGAAAGATCAAAATCTGGTATTTAAAAATGCGTATAACTTTTCAATGTATAAAAAATGTGATGAGGGTTTTATTACAAAACAATTATCCTATGTGTTGTATCAATTAGTAACAGGAAGAAAGCAATTAGATGATATTCGCAGTATTGATCCATCATTTTCTTATATCTTAAACTCTACAATACTTAAATGTGCAAAAGGAGAGACGGTATTAGGTATTAAAGCATTTGCAACAACGTTGCAGCAATATAAAGAAACTGATCTGATAGTATATCAACAGGATCGAAGTTTGCGGCCGCCACGCAGGAAGAAAAATACATTAACACGTTTTATGCCAAATCCAGAACAATTGGAATTTTATAAGATAAAACAGGATATAAATCGTGAAAATATGGAGAATACTGCCGAGATACTATCAAAACCTATTGTTTCAGAGGAAAACAGACAAAAGCTAGAAATAAATGATTCCAAACAGAAGCAGGGAAAAGAAGAAACTCTGGAAAATCATATAACAGAACATGAAGAAGAAATGCTGCTGCCGGAAGAAGACCCGGCTAAAATTACAACCTATGCACTGAATCGCAACACGCTGTGTGTGATATGTACAACTCCCACCGTGCAGACCGGCATGGAAATCATCACACTCGACACGCCGTTCCCATACGACTTCAGAGAGATCAGCACGATCAAGATTCTGAAATTCAGGGATGATCAACCGGGCATCATTGAATTTTTTTATGCGGCGGCGGATATTTTGCAAAAATAAGACACAGCTTGGATATAAGCCATTCGGAAAAGTTTGCTTTTGTAAGAGAATTTTCCCGAATGGCTTTTCCTTTTGCAGACTGATACAATAAGGCTGTCGAAAGTACACTGAAAGACAGCGATAAGTGATAAGAAGATAAATGAAGGAGCGCGTGGTATATGAAAATCGCAGTATTGGGTGCAGGCGCAATGGGCAGTCTGTATGGCGCAAAGCTGTCCCGTACACAGGACGTAACGATGG